>Ga0070664_100001684_pt1 | contig 17708 bp, 14 predicted proteins | sample KBSC73metaG_FD_65863 | JGI IMG/M metagenome (GOLD analysis project Ga0070664, IMG submission 65863) | Corn rhizosphere microbial communities from Kellogg Biological Station, Michigan, USA - KBS C7-3 metaG | ecosystem: Host-associated > Plants > Roots > Rhizosphere > Soil ... | reverse complement strand
GCGTACCACTCATAGTCGGCATTATCCTCCCAATAGCCGCCCTTGCCGCCCCAGACGCGCGCGAGGCTGTCGACTGCCTCGATGCGCTGAATGTATTTCGCCTGCTTGTAGCCAAGCTGCCGCTCGACACGCAGGCGCAGGGGTGCCCCGTTGGGTACCGGCAGGAAATTGCCGTTCATTCCCCAGGCGATGATCGTCTGCGGATGGAAGGCGTCGACCAGGTCGATGCTCTCGTAAAACGGCTTGTCGCCGAAACGGTCCGCGCAATGGAAGACGATGTACCTGGCCCTTGTGCTGAGCCTCGCATGATCGAGGATCCGCGACAGCTGCACCCCATGCCATTTGCCGATCGCGCTCCATCCCTCGACGCAGTCGTGACGCGTGATTTGCACTCGATGCGGAAGCGATCTGAGCGTTGACAGCGGAATCGACAGTGGGCGATCGACGAGCCCCTCGACGGCCAGGCGCCAGTTGGCGAATTGCTCCGAAACGTGCCGGGCATAGTCATCGCCTCCCGGCATCCGCGTCCCGTTGGATCGAAAGATCGGCGACAGGTCGGCTTCGCTGAACTCGCGCGCCAGCGTGTCGCGTGGCGAGATCAGGCGCTGGCTCGCCATGGTCAGCTTTTCGGCGGAGCGCAGGGTCTCCCGGAACGCGGAGCTGTTGTTGAGTCGGTCGCACCCGCCCAGCAGCAGGCCTGAGGTGCCGGCGGCGATGAAGCGGCGCCGGTCGATCATGATTCCCGCCGTTCGGCCGGGACGCGAAACCAGCCGGTGATCATCGATCCGATCTCGTTGATCGGGCCCGCGAGAAAAACCATCAGCAAGTGGACGAGGATGAATAGGACGAGCGCCATAGCGCAGATGAAGTGGATGGAGCGCGCCGATTGCCGCCCCCCGAAGATGTCGAGGAGCCATGGCCAAGCCGCGTCCATGGCCGGCGACATGGCGAGTCCCGTCAGCACCATGAGGGGCAGGAGGAGGAAAATCACTGCGACGTAGCTCAGTTTTTGCAAGACATTGTACCTGAGGGCAGCGTCGCCCGTCGGGAATTGAAGGCGCGCGTGCTGTCGAATGTCCTGCCAGACGTGGCTCGGGCGAACTTCATCGCGGGTCGGCTTCAAATCGCGCTGAGCATGGCGGTTGATGAAGCTCGTGATCAGGAAAGCCAGCAGCGGAACCGCCAGGAGCCAGGCGAACGCCAGGTGCCAGCGCCGGGCCGCAGCAAGGTTGTAGGTCGACGGGATGGTTGCCCAACCCGGGATCGGCCGGCCACGGAATGAGAGCCAGGAATGATCGAAATTCGCGCCGTACTGGCCCCAGTACAAATGGGGATGCGCGTTGAAGATCATCAGGCCCGACATCAGCATCACGATGACCGTCAGCGCATTGACCCAGTGCCAGAGGCGCGTCGGGAGCCGATGTCGGTAGGCGATGCGCCGCGGCGGCGGTGGCGGAGGCTCCGTCTCGGCGGGCTCGGCAATGATGGCGTCGTCGTCCATCGTGAAATGACGATAGCTCAGGCGAGAAGCCGCGTCAGCGCCTTCTGTTCGAACCACCCCTGGATGATCGACGAAATACGCTGGGCGGCACGGCCGTCGCCGTAAGGAAAGGACGGGCGGCTCATGTCAGCAAGCCCCGCGCGATCGCTGAGCAGGCTGCGCACTTCGGCAACGATACGATTCCGGTCGGTTCCGATCAGTCGTGCGCAACCGGCGGCGATGCCCTCTGGCCGCTCGGTGTTGTCGCGCAGCACGAGCAGGGGGAGGCCGAGTGCCGGAGCCTCCTCCTGGATTCCGCCCGAATCGCTCAGGACCAGATCCGCATCACGCATCAGCTTGAGCAGCTCGAGATGAGAAAGCGGGTCGATCAAGGTTACTCCAGGCCTGTCGATCAGCATTCGCCACATGTGCTCGGCGACGTGAATGTTGGGGTGAAGCACGACCTCGAAACGCGCGATGCCTTCAGCGGCGAGATCGCCGATTGCGGCGGCGATGGATTCGAGGCCCTCGCGCCAGCTTTCGCGACGATGGCAGGTGACGACGATTCTCGGCACCATCCCACGAACAGCTGACGGCAGCGGCAGCAGAGCGATGGCGTCGAGCACGGCATCGACCGCGGTGTTACCGGTCACGTGGATCTCGCCCGGGACCTTTTCCGCCTTCAGGTTGGCCGCCGAGACCTCGGTCGGCGCGAACAATAGCTCGGCAATTGCGTCTATCGCGGTCCGATACTCCTCCTCAGGCCACGGGAGGGACGGATCGTGCGTCCTGAGGCCTGCTTCGACATGAGCAACCGGCACGCTTGCAGAAGCCGCCGCGAGCGCACCGCCGAGCGCGCTGGATGTGTCTCCCTGAACAATCAGGAGATCGGGACCGTGTTCGATGAGGATAGGCGCCATCACTTCGGCAACTGCGCGCACATGGTCGTGCGGATTCTCGCGGCCTCCGCAGCCGAGGCTGATGACCGGGTAGACTCCCAGCCCGAATCCTTTCTGGTCGAGATGCGGATGCTGGCCGGTGAGGATTGTCGTGGGCGTAAAGCCGAGTGCATCAAGGGCCGTGGCGACCGGTTTGAGTTTTATGGCTTCTGGCCTGGTCCCGACGACCAGCCAAATATCAGCACTGAGCAGCTGTCCCCCTACCTCGGCGGGGTCACACTGGCGTCGCTAGTTCAGAAGCTCAACGGAAATTGTCGGCGTAGGCCTGCAGCTTGAGCCGGACGGGCGGCGCGGAGACGATATGATATTGAAGACCGTGCCTGTCGCAGTAGGCGATGGCCGCTTCCTTCGTCTGGAAGTTCATGCGCACCTGCGGGTTGGTGTCCCCGGAGCCGTTCCAGCCGGTCAGCGGGTCGGGAAGCAGCCGTTGCTGACGTTCGAACTCGAGCAGCCAGCCACCGGCATTCGCCTTGCCGGATTGGGTGGTCTTGCGCTCGAGCTCTGAAATTCGCGCGATCGTCATGGCGAGCGGGGTGGCAAAGTGCGGACGACTAATCAAGTCGCCTTTCATGTGCGCCTTCAATGCGGTTGTGCTATCTGGCCCGTCCTTCCTGAGCACAGAAGGAGGGGTTCATGACATCGAACGTAGCGCGCATCCTGCTGCTCGCGGGCGCCGTGATTGCCGCCAGCGGCTGCAGCAAGCCTGCCGAGACCAATAGCGCCACCGACACTGCCGCAAGCAACGAGGGCAATGCCGTCGCTGCCAACAACGCTAATCCGACGGCAAGCGCGCAATCCGCAGCTCCTTCGTCGATCTCCTCGCAAGCTTCGATCATCACCGTGGACGCGAGCGGCGCGATGCAGACGATCCGCAAGGGCACTAACGGATGGACGTGCATGCCCGACAGTCCCGCAACCCCCGGGCCCGACCCAATGTGCTTCGATGCGAATGCGGGGAAATGGGTCGAGGCATGGCTCGGGCACAAGCCGCCGCCGCCGAATGCCGTGGGCCTGATGTACATGCTGGAAGGCGGCACCGACGCCAGCAACACCGATCCTTATGCGACCAAGCCGACCGCCGACAACGATTGGGTGAAGACAGGGCCGCACATCATGGTCGTTGGCTCGAAGGACATCCTTGCAGGCCATCCGTCAGGCGGCGCTCCGGACACCAAAGTGCCGTACGTGATGTGGGCCGGGACGCCCTACGCCCATCTGATGGTGCCGGTTAACGACGGCACCTAGGACGCGCGTTTCGTCCTCAGCGTCGGTGCGGCGGAGGCGGGGTCATCCGGCCAGGGATGCTTCGGGTACCTGCCGCGCATGTCCTTGGCGACATCGCGCCAACTGCCGGCCCAAAAGCCCGGCAGGTCCTTCGTGGTCTGGATCGGCCGGCCTGCGGGTGAGGTGATCGCCAGGGTCAGCGGAACCTGGCCGTCGGCAATCGTGGGGTGCAGCGCCAGGCCGAAAAGCGCCTGTGCACGGACCTCGACCGCTGGCCCGCCCGGCGCGGCATAATCGATCGGGTGACGGCTGCCCGCGGGACTTGCAAATTCGGCGGGAGCGACCCTTTCGAGGCGCCGCCCTCCTTCGTAGCCTAGAAGGCCTTCCAGCGCTGAAGCAAGCGTCGGGGGGGAAATATCGGACAACCGTCGCTTGCCGGTGAGCAGCGGCGCCAGCCATTCGTCTACGCGTTCGGCCAGTTCCTCGTCGCCGAGCGCCGGGATTGATGGGTCGAAGCAGTGCGCAAAGGCTGCGCGATGACGGAGTTGCGCTGCTGCATCCGTCCATGGAAGCAAGCTCAAGCCATGCTCGCGAACGCCTTCGAGCAAGGCCTTTTCGATTGCCCCCTGATTGGGTTTCGGATCGGGCCCGCTCGTCAGGCGGATTGCGCCGAGGCGCCGGCTGCGCGTGGGGGTGACCGATCCGGTCTCAGGATCGAAGTCGCCGTCATGGCGGGTCTCGATCCGGTCTGCGAACAGGTCGAGCACCGATTGTTCGTCGATGGCGGCGCCGGAAAGGATGCGGGCGCCCGAGGCATGCCCCGCGACCTCGCCGACCGCGAGCCAGTTGCTGGCGGCGAGCGAGCTGGTGGGGTCTAGCCGAAAGCCTCGGCCTCCTACCGATTGCCAACTCTCGCCGGAGGGGTCGCGCCGGCGGCTGACGCGATCTGGAAAGGCAAGCGCCAGCGACTGCGCAAGCCGATGTTCCTCGGCACGCGATTCCTTCGCTTCGAGCCGCCGGCGCCATCCTGCAGCGAGCCTGCGGCCGGCCTCGGCGCGTGGCGACTTGTCGGCCCGCCATCGGCGCCAGCGAAGCTCAAGATCGGGGTCGTTGCCCCCAAGACCGCGCTCGGTGAGAAGCAGTGCGACGTCGGCGGCAGCGGCGGCGAACCCGCGGTCGCGGCAATCGATCAGCATGTGCGCGAGGCGCGGTTCCATTGGCATAGCGGCGATGGCGCGTCCGTGATCCGTGATGCGCCCCTCCTCGTCGATCGCGCCGAGGGTCGTCAGTCGCCTGCGGGCCTCGTCAAGCGCAGCCCGGGGCGGCGGATCCAGGAATGGCAGCCGGCTCGGGTCCGCCTCGCCCCAAAGAAGAGAGGTGAGCATCAGGCTCGACAGGTCAGCTTCGAGAATTTCCGGCGGGTCATGCGCGGGGAGGCCCGATGTCGCGGCTTCCTCCCACAGGCGGATGGCAACTCCGGGTGCCTGTCGGGCGGCGCGGCCGGCGCGCTGGGTCACCGCAGCACGGCTGGCGCGCTCCGTGACCAGACGGGTCAGGCCCGCGCCGCGATCGTAGCGGGGGCGGCGCGCCAGGCCGCTGTCGACGACGATCCGCACGTCTTCCAGCGTGACGCTGGTCTCGGCGATGCTGGTGGCAAGGACGAGCTTGCGCTTCCCTCCAGCTGGCGGGGCCAGCGCTTTCCGCTGAATTGCAGGCTCGACCCCGCCGTGCAGCTTGTGAAGCTCGACATCGGGAGCAAGCGCAGCCAGCGCGTCGGCGGTTCGCTCGATTTCGGCGACGCCTGGAAGAAACGCCAAGAGGGAGCCTTCGTGGTCGGCGAGGGCCGAGCGAATCGCGCTCGCCATCTGCAGTTCGATCCGCCCGGCCGTGTCGCGTCCGATGTGGCGGAGCTCGAGCGGGAAGCTTTTGCCTTCGCTGGTCACGGTCGGCGGATCGCCGAGCAGGTGCTGGAAGCGTTCGATGTCCAGGGTCGCCGACATGGCCAGGAGACGGAGGTCGGGGCGAAGCGCGCTTGCGGCATCGAGCGCAAGCGCGAGTGCCAGGTCGTTGTCGAGGCTGCGCTCGTGTACTTCGTCGAAAAGCACGGCAGAGACTCCCGCCAGCTCGGGATCGGACTGGATGCGCGAGAGGAAGACGCCGTGGGTCATCGCAATGACGCGCGTTTGCCTCCCAACCCTACTGTCGAGGCGGGTCGCATAGCCAATGATCTCGCCGGCCTTCTCGCCTATCGTGCCGGCCATGAACTCGGCCGCCGCGCGCGCCGCGAGGCGTCTCGGAACGAGAAGAAGTATCTCGCCCGCGCACCAATCCTCGCCGAGCAGGGCGGGTGCGACCTTCGTCGTTTTCCCGGCGCCCGGCGGGGCAATCAGCAGCGCGCGGTTGTGGTTGCGAAGCGCCTGCATGAGCTCGGGCAGGACGGCGTCGATCGGGAGTTTCATGTCCTTGCCGGACACGGGCTTTAAAAAGCGCGGGCGATGGCGAATTCGGCAGCTTCGATCAGCGCTGCCTTGACTTTGCTCGCCGGGAAGATGGCGAGCGCGTCGATGGCGCGACGGCCGTATTGCCGCGCTCGTTCGACCGTGTCGGCCAGAGCCTCAGTATCCTTCAGAAGGCGGATTGCCTGCCCGAGGTCATCATCCGAAATGCGCTCGCCACTGACGGCCGAGCGCCAGAAGGCGCGGTCGTCTTCGCTGCCGCGGGCATAAGCGAGGATGACCGGCAAGGTCATCTTTCCGTCGCGGAAATCGTCGCCGACACCCTTGCCCATGGTGGCCGCATCCGATGCATAATCGATGACGTCGTCGCTAAGCTGGAAGGCGATGCCGAGGTTGCGGCCATAGCATTCGAGCGCCAGCTCGGTGTCTTCGCTCGCTTCGACAACGACGGGCGATACTCGGCACGCCGCGGCGAAGAGCGCAGCCGTCTTGGCCGTGATGATCTCGAGATAATGGTCTTCGTCGGTGTCGATCTGCCGCTGGGCGGTCAGCTGGTTGACCTCGCCCTCGGCGATGACAGCCGAGGCGTGGCTGAGGATGCGCAAGACCTTGAGGCTGCCGTCCTCGACCATCAACTCGAACGCCCGGCTGAACAGGAAATCGCCGACCAGCACGCTGGCGGGATTGCCCCAGATGAGGTTCGCGGTGCGCTTGCCCCGCCGCATGCCGGAGCCATCGACGACGTCGTCGTGAAGGAGCGTAGCCGTGTGGATGAACTCGACCGCGGCGGCGAGCTTGTGGTGCCTGGTCCCGGGATAGCCGAGCAGCGCCGCGCTCGCGAGCGTCAGCATCGGCCGCATGCGCTTACCGCCGCCGGCGATCAGGTGCCCGGCAAGCTCCGGAATGAGCGCCACCTTGCTCTGCATGCGCTCGAGGATCACGGCATTGACGCCGTTCATGTCGGTCGCGACGAGCGCCATCAGCGCGTCGAGCGACGGCGCGCGCTTGGTCGTCAGAGAGTGAATGCTAGCGGCCACGGCGCCGCCCTAGCCGGACGGCGCCGCTTTTTCAAAGCCGCTTACCAGATGTGAACGCGCTGCTCGGGCGCAAGATACAGCTTGTCGCTCGGCTGGATGTTGAACGCCTTGTACCAGGCGTCGACGTTCCGGACGATGCCGTTCACGCGATATTTGCCCGGACTATGCGGGTCGGTCAGGATCTGCTGCCGTTCGGCATCCTCGCGATCCTTCTCCTGCCACGCCTGCGCGTAAGCGATGAAGAAGCGCTGATCGCCGGTCAGTCCGTCGATCACGGGCGAGGCACCATGCTTCGCCTCATACTTCTTGAACGCCGCGTACGACGCCTCGACGCCTGAAAGGTCGCCGAGGTTCTCACCCAGAGTCAGCTTGCCGTTGACGTTCACGCCCGGATAGGGGCTGAACGCATTATACTGCTTCACCAGTGCGTCGGTCCGCGTGGCGTAGGACTTCGCGGCCTCGGGCGACCACCAGTCGCGCAGCGCCCCCTTCGGGTCGAACTTGCGGCCTTCGTCGTCGAAGCCGTGGCCCATCTCGTGGCCAATCACGGCACCGATCGCGCCGTAATTCGCAGCCGCGTCCGCGTTCGGATCGAAGAAAGGCGGCTGGAGGATCGCGGCCGGGAACGTGATCTGGTTCGCGAGCGGGTTGTAGTAAGCGTTGATCGTCTGCGGAAACATGCCCCACAGGGTACGATCGACGGGCTTTGGGAAGCGCGAGAGCTGGAGCTTCCACTGGAAGTCCGCCGCTCGGACTGAATTGCCGAGCGGATCGCCCTTCACGACCTCCATCGACGAATAATCGATATATTTGACCGGGTGGCCAATGCGGGGCTCGAACGCCGCAAGCTTTTCCAGCGCGGCCTTGCGAGTCGCCGCGTCCATCCAGCCATTACCCGTGATCCGCTCCTGATAGGCGTCGCGAAGATTGCCGATCAGCTCCGTCATCTGACGCTCGGATTCTGCCGGATAGTGGCTCTTCACGTAGATTTCGCCGACGCCCTCGCCCAGCGATGCGTTGACCGCCGCGACGCCGCGCTTCCAGCGCTCGCGCTGCTGCTGAACGCCCGACAGCTGCTTCGAATAGAAGTTGAAGCGCGCGTCATCGATCGCCTTGGGGAGGCTGCTTGCGTGATCAGAAACGAAGCGGAACGCCAGCCACTCTTTCCAGGTCGAGACCGGGACGGACGCGAACACCTTGCCGGCGCCGGCAACCGCCGACGGCTCGGTCACGATGATCGTCTTCGCGCTGCCGAGGCCCGCTTTCGCCAGCGACGAATTCCACGCGAATTGCGGCGCCAGCTTCGTCAGCTGAGCATGCGTCATCGGATTGTAGATCTTGTCGATGTCGCGACGATCCGCGGCGGGCCACTGCGCCTTCGACAAGGCTGTCTCGAGCGCGATGATGCGGTCGGCTGCCGCTTCGCCGCCGGGCAGGCCGGCGAGCTTCTGGATCGTGACGATATAATCACGATAGGCGGCGCGGTGCGCCTTCATCTTGGCGCTGTCGTCCAGATAATATTCGCGGCTCGGGAGGCCGAGGCGAGCCTGGCTGACGAAGGCCGCGTAGCTGTTCGGATCCTTGAAATTGGCGTCGATGTCGAGATCGACGGGATGCGCGAAGCCGGGCTTCACGAAAAGCGCAAGCAGCTGCGCCTTGGTCTTCGCAGCCTCGATCTCAGCGAGATAGGGCTTCAACGGCGCGGTGCCGGCGGCCTCGATCGCGGCCGTGTCCATGAAGCTCGCATAATAGTCGCCGACCTGCTGGCCGAGGCGGTCGCGGTTCGGATCGGCGGCGAGCTGATCGACGATCTGGTGAACGTCGCGTTCGGCGACGTCCGAAAGCGTGACGAAGGGCCCGGCCGAAGCGCGGTCTGCGGCGATCTGGGTGCGCTTGTCCCAGGTGCCGTTCACATAGGCCCAGAAATCGTCGCCCGGCTTTACCGAGCTGTCCATCGCACTGGGGTCATAGCCCCAGCTGCCGTAGGCCGGCTTGGCGGCGTCAGCCGCCGGCGCTGCCGCAACAGCGAGAAGGCTCGCTGTGGCGAGCGTCAACATCTTGAATCGCATGGATTTTTTACCCCTCCGGAGGAAGGGTGCGCAGATGCCCTAAAAGGGCGCGGAATGGCAAGAAATTTCGACGAACGGATGAGTCCGAACGACGGGCGCGCCGTCCGGATTATCCCATCTTACCAAACGTGTACGCGCTCCTCCGGGGGCAGGTACAACTTGTCGCCCGGCTGAATATTGAACGCCTTGTACCAAGGGTCGAAGTTCCGGACGATGCCGTCGACCCGATACTTCTCCGGGCTGTGCGGGTCGCTCAGCAGCTGCTGCCGGGTCGCACCTTCCCGCCTCTTGCCCTGCCAAGCCTGGGCGTAAGCGAGGAAAAAGCGCTGGTCGCCGGTGAAGCCGTTGATGACGGGCGGCTCTCCGTGGCGGGCGACGTAGCGGCGATAAGCGGCATAGGCCGCCTCCAGGCCGCCGAGATCGGCGAGGTTCTCGCCGAGCGTGAGCTTGCCCTTGATGCGGACGCCGGGGATGGGCTCATACTGATCGAACTGCGCCGCGAGCCGGTCGGCTTTCAGCTTGTATTTGTCGGCCGTCGCTTTCGTCCACCAGTCGCGGAGGCGACCCTTCGCGTCATACTGGCGCCCGGAATCGTCGAAACCGTGCCCCATTTCGTGCCCGATCGTCGTAGCTCCCGTCTCGGCATAATTGACGGCCGGATCGGCTGCGGCATCGAAGAAGGGCGGCTGTAGGATCGCGGCCGGAACCGTGATCTGGTTCATCGTCGGATCGTAATAAGCATTCACCGTCTGCGGCGTCATTTCCCAGAGGGTCCGGTCGACCGGATTGGGGAAGCGGCTGAGCTCCAATTTCCAGTCGAACTCTTCGCTCGCGATGGCATTGGCCAGCGGATTGTCGCGGCTGATCTCGAGCGTCGAGTAATCGATCCATTTGACCGGGTGGCCGACGCGCGGGTCGAAGGTGCCGAGCTTTTCGAGCGCGGCCTTTTTCGTGGGTTCGTCCATCCACGACGCGTTCGAGATCTTTTCGGCATAAGCGGCGCGCACGTCATTGACGAGCTCGTCCGCCTGCCGTGCCGTCTCGCTTGGCCAGTGATCCGCGACATAGAGCTGGCCGACCGCTTCGCCGAGGCTGTTGTCGAGGAGCGACATGCCGCGTTTCCAGCGCGCCCGCTGCTCCGGAACGTCGTTGAGCGTCTTGCTGTAGAAACCGAAGCGGGCGTCGTCGAACGCCTTCGGCAGATATTGGGCATGGTCGCTGATGAACCGGAAGGTCAGATATTCCTTCCAGGTCTTCAGCGGAACGTCCGCCATTCTCTTTCCCGCCGCGGCGACGGCGCTCGGCTCCGAAACGTCGACTGTCTTTGCCGAGGAAAGGCCCATTCCGCGAAGGGTCTCGGTCCAGTTGAATTGAGGCGCGAGCTTCGTGAGCTTGGCGCGATTCATGACATTGTGCGTGGCCACCGGGTCGCGGCGCCGCTCGGGCGTCCACTGATCCCTCGACAGGCGCGTTTCGAGCGCGATGATCCGATCGGCGCGGCCGGCAGGATCGGTCAGCCCGGCGAGCTTGCCAAGCTGGACGATATACTTGCGGTAGGCGCTTCGAATCGAATCATATTTCGCGCCCTTGAGAAGGTAATAATCGCGCGTCGGGAGGCCGAGCCGCGCCTGACCGGAGAAAACAGTATAGCGCGTCGGATCGTCCTGGTCCGTGCTGATACCGATGCCGATCGGGGACGCGTAGCCCGGCTCCACGAACATCAGCCGGAGGAGCTGGTCGCGGTTTGAGACGGCGTCGATCTTCGCGAGATAGGGTTTCAAAGGCGTGAGCCCGCGGGCCTCTATGCCCGCCTCGTCCATCCAGGCGGCATAAGCGTCGCCGATCTTCCTGGCGATCGGGGAGGTGGGGTTCGCGGTCACCCCTTCGACCATCTTCTTCACCTGCAATTCGATCTCGTCGGGAAGCTCGAAATTATAGCCCGCGCCGGTCTTGTCTGCGGGGATCGGATGATTTCGGAGCCAGGTGCCCTCGGCATATTCGAAGAAGCTGTCGCCCGGCTTGACCTTCGTATCCATGTCCTGGAGCTCGAGGCCGAACGGAGCATATCTGGGCGTCGCCGCCGGTGCGGCTGCAGGGACTGCAGCGATCATCGTGCTCGCAAGCACTAAGTACCGGAAACGCATAGATAATCCCTCCCGAATGGAATGGCGAACCTAGTTCGCGAAGCCAGCTTCGCAAGCGGCTTTTCGACGAAGCGCTGCTGTGAGCTAACCGGCGGGGAGGCTTAGCCGCGCGAGGAGGCCGCCGAGGTCCTCGCTCTCCTCCAGATGGATCGAGCCGCCATAGATCTCCGCGACGTCGCGGACGATGGCGAGGCCAAGCCCCGTGCCGGGCTTGCCGGTCGTGTCGAGACGGGCGCCGCGCTTGAACAGCTCTCCGCGACGCTCTTCCGGGATTCCCGGGCCGTCGTCCTCGATGAGGATGTCGACCATTTGCTTCCCGGGCTCCACCGTCACGAATACCCGGCCGCCGCCATATTTGGCGGCATTTTCGACGAGGTTGCCGAGCATTTCGTCGAGATCCTGCCGCTCGACACGCACCTGGGCCTGGTGATTCCCGGCAATGTCGACCGTCACTCCTTCATGAAGCCGGTCGACGGCGCGTTGCACGGCTTCGAGGCTTTCCCAAACCGTGGATCGCGACTGCGCGGCGGCGCGGCGCCCAATGGCGCGCGCACGGGCGAGATGGTGGTCGACCTGCCGGCGCATCACCAGCGCTTCGCGACAGACGGTGTCGGCAAGGTCGGGCGTCCTGGCCGTCGCCGCGTTTGTGATAACGGTCAGCGGAGTCTTCAGCGCATGGGCGAGGTTGCCGGCATGCCGCCGCGCCTCCTCGGCCTGGGCCTCGGCATGGGCGAGAAGCTGGTTGATCTCTTCGGTCAGCGGCTGGATTTCGGTCGGGAATTCGTCGGTGATGCGCGTCTTGTCGCCTGAGCGAATCGCAGCGACCTCGTCGCGGACCCGTCGCAGCGGCCATAGCCCGTAGAAGGTCTGCAGGGCGGCGAGAACGAGCAGGCCCACGCCGAGCGCGGAAAAGCTCCAGATCAGGGTGGAGCGCAGCCGCCGGATCTGATCGTCGATGGTCTCTCGCGATTGGGCGACCTGGAAGCGCCAGCGAACCGAGGACCCCGGCAGGATCGCATCCCGCTCGGCAATGCGGAGCGGCTCCGCCTGGTCGTGGCTCGAGAATTCGTCGCTGTCGTAGAGATGGGGCTTCACGTCCCCATGAGCTTCTGAAACGCGGAGCCGGCGATCCCACAGCGAGCGCGAGGCGAAGGTCTCGGCGCCGGAGCCGCTGATCTGGAAATATAGCCCGGAATAAGGTTCGACGAAGCGCTGGTCGGCCGGCGGGCGGTTGAAGCGCACCTCGCCCTGCGGATCGATCTCCGAAGAGGCGATCATCGAGTTGAGGACGAACGCGAGCTGGTTGTCGAAGCTGTCGACGATCGATCGGGTCAGCACCCGGTCAAGGGCGAAACCCCCGATGAGAAGCAGCGCTACGATCCACAGCGCAGCGACGCCGATCATGCGCCGCGTCAGCGAGCCGATCCGATGGCCCTTTGCACGGCTTTTGGGACGCTCGTCCGCCGCCGTCACCGGGGCGGCCTGCTCATTCAACTAACCTGTTCCTCCAGGCTGTAGCCGAGGCCGCGAATGGTGGTGATCACGTCAGCGCCCAGCTTCTTGCGGATCCTGGTGACGAACACCTCGATCGTGTTCGAATCGCGGTCGAAGTCCTGATCGTAGATATGCTCGATGAGCTCGGTCCGGCTGACCACCTTGCCCTTGTGGTGCATGAGGTAGCTGAGAAGCTTGTATTCCTGCGCGGTCAGCTTGACCGGCTCGCCGGCCTTGGTGACCTTGCCCGAGCGCGTGTCCAGTCGAATGTCGCCGGCGATGAGCTCGCTTGAAGCGTTGCCGGAGGAGCGGCGAATGAGCGCTCGAAGACGGGCGATCAGCTCCTCGGTCTGGAACGGCTTGGCAAGATAGTCGTCTGCGCCGGCATCGAGTCCGGCGACCTTGTCCGACCAGCTATCGCGCGCCGTCAGCACCAGGACGGGCATCTTGCGGCCTTCCTTGCGCCAGCGGTCCAGCACGGTGAGGCCGTCGACCTCGGGCAGGCCAAGATCGAGGATCACAGCGTCGTAGCTTTCGGTAGAGCCGAGGTAATGGCCGTCCTCGCCGTCCGTGGCGAGGTCGATCGCATAACCCGCGCCCTCGAGCGTCGAGCGCAGCTGCCGCCCTAGATTGGGTTCGTCTTCGACGATCAGGACACGCATTCAAAGCTCCCCGGAGGCGTTCATCTTCGCGCCGTCAACCCGCGTTGCGACGAGAAGTTGCTTTACCGGAACAACTGGGAGGTAGCGCCGAAAAGTCAATCGGCGCTGCTGAATCAATGATCGCGCGAGCGGCGGATGACGCGGCCCTGGCCGTCGACGTCGACCCAGATCACGCGTCCGTTCTGCATGAACTTGAAACGGTACATGTCGCCGTTCATCTCGGGTCCCAGATAATCGGCCCCGCCCATCATCGGCATCACGCGCCGTTCGAGCTGCGGCAAGGGCATGGAGCGGCCCTGCTCGCGCGACCGGAAAGCCTTGTCCGCATCGCGAGGCGGATCGGCCAGCGCCGGAGCGCTGCTGAGGCCGCCCAACATGGCGGCGGCAAGGATAAAGATACGCAACTGTTTCATCACCGATTCTTTTGTTCATAGCGCTTCTATCACAGGGCATTGAATAGGCTATGAATGCGGCTGTTGTCCGGCGTTCAGCCGAATAGGGGGCGATCGATGCGGTTGCTTGTACTTCTGACGGCCGCTGCCGCGGCATTTAATGTCTCGGTGGCGCCGGCGGCGGCGCAACAGCTGCGCATGGAGCAGGTTCCGTCCAGGCAGGCCGGTGAGGGCGAGGGGCCATATCGGAAGCTCGTCATCCGGGGCGCGATGGTCATCAAGGGCGACGGCTCTCCGCCCATCGGTCCGATGGACGTGGTGATCGAAGGCAACCGGATCGCTTCGGTGCAGTCGGCGGGGACACCGGGAGTTCCGGGCAAGCCGAACCGGCCGCCGCTGGATGCCGCGAAGGAAATCGACGCGACCGGCATGTGGGTCATGCCGGGCTTCATCGATACGCACGGGCACAATGGTGATCCGCGCAAGGCTCCCAACGCATCCTACGGCTACAAGCTCTGGCTCGCTCACGGGGTGACGACCGTTCGCGGCGTTCCCTTCTATTTCGGGGATGTCGCGCAGACTCTGTCGGATCGCAGCCGAAGCTCCGCCAACACGATCGTCGCTCCGCGGCTGGTCACTTACGCGGTCCTCGGCGACGCCTGGCCGAACGGTGACGTGAATACGCCGGAGCAGGCGCGCGCATGGGTCCGCTGGGCCGCGAAGACGGGTTTCGACGGCGTCAAATTCTTCAACATGGAGCCGCCGGAGGTCACCAGGGCAGCCATCGACGAGGCCGGCAAGCTGCATCTGGGCACGATCGCCCACCTGTCGCAGCCCGGTGTTGCGCGATTCAACGCGCTCGACGCGGGACGCGCCGGGCTCGGCACGGTCACCCATTTCTACGGACATTTTGAAGCGCTTCTGAAGGACCGGCGGGTCCAGAGCGTGTCGACGGACTATAATTACCTGAACGAGCAGTCGCGGTTTGGCGACTTCGCGGACCTTGCCGATCAGATCGTCGAGCCCGGTGGGCCGGAATGGAACGCCTACCTTCGCGAGCAGCTTTCGCATGGCGTCGTCTTCAATCCGACATTCAATATCTACTCCGCCTCTCGCGACCTAATGAGAGCTCGAAACGCGGACTGGAACGCGAGGTATGTCCTGCCGTCGCTAATGAGCTTCTACGGCGCGAACCGCGAGCATCATGGTTCCTATTGGTATGACTGGACCACGGCGCGGGAGATCAAATGGCGGCGTTTCTATCTGCCCTACATGCGCCTGATGAATGACTATAAGAACATGGGCGGGCTGGTGACGGCGGGCTCGGACCCCGGCTTCATCTACCAGACCTGGGGCTTCTCCTACATCGGCGAGCTGGAAATGCTTCAGGAGGCCGGTTTCAGCCCGCTCGAAGTGATCCAGGCCGCAACCTGGAACGGCGCGCAAGAGCTTTACCGATCGAAGGGGATCGCGCCGCCGGTCGGCCTGGTCGAGGAAGGCAAGCTGGCCGACCTCATCATCGCGCCCGAGAATCCGCTGCAGAATTTCAAGACCCTGTACGGCACGGGCTTCGACCGGCTCGAGGCGGACGGGAAGGTCCATCACGTCGGCGGCATCCGCTACGTCATCAAGGACGGTATCCTGTACGACGCGCACAAGCTGCTCAATGACGTCGCCGCGATGGTCGAAGCGCAAAAGGCGCATTGAGGGCTTGAGACGGCTCTTCTAAGCGGCCCCGATGGCCGCGCCGATCCTATCCTACGAAGACCTTGGGCTCATCCAGGGCGAAGGCTGGCTGTTTCGCGGCCTCGACCTCTATGTCGGCGGCCGCGACCGGCTTGCCCTGATCGGCCGAAACGGCGCCGGGAAGACAACCCTGCTGAAGTGCCTCGCGGGCCTCATTGACACGGACGAGGGGAAGAGGACGATCGTTCCTGGTACCCAGGTCGTGCTGCTTGAGCAGGATCCGTCGATGGACGGGTTCGACACCCTGGAAACCTGGGTGCTGCATGGCGCCGATGCCCCGCAAGCGCATGAAGCAGCCGCACTCGCCGATCAGCTTGGAATCGACCTTTCGCGGCCCACCGCTACTGCCAGCGGCGGTGAGCGGCGCCGGGCGGCCATAGCGCGGGCGCTTGCGCAGAATCCGGACGTGCTGCTGCTCGACGAGCCGACGAACCATCTCGACCTCGGTGCGATCGAATGGCTGGAGGAGTGGCTGAAGCGCTTCACCGGCGCATTCATTGTCATCAGTCACGACCGCACGTTCCTGACGCGGCTGACCCGGAGCTGCATCTGGCTCGACCGCGGCAGTCTTCGGCGCGCCGAGATCGGCTTCGGCGGGTTCGAGGCCTGGACCGAGCGCGTCTATGACGAGGAGGCCCGCGCCGCCGAGAAGCTGGACGCTAAGCTGAAGATCGAGCTTCACTGGCTGCAACGCGGCGTGACTGCTCGACGCCGCCGCAATCAGGGCCGGCTCGCCAAGCTTCACGAGATGCGGGCGCAGCGGGCGGCCATGCTGGGTCCTGCGGGCTCCGCCAAGCTGGCGCTCGCCAAGGACGACGTGCGGTCGAAGACGGTGATCGACGCGGACAATGTCGGCAAATCCTACGGCGACCGGCAGATCATCCGCGGCTTTTCGCTGCGCATCCAGCGCGGGGACCGCATCGGCCTGGTCGGCCCAAACGGAGCGGGCAAGACCACCTTGCTCAAGCTGCTGACGGGCGAGATCCAGCCGGATGTCGGCACGGTCTCGCAGGCGAAGACTCTGAGCGGCATCGTCATCGATCAGCAGCGCAAGCTGATGGAGCCGCAGAAAAGGGTGAAGGACGTGCTCGCCAACGGCGGCGACTGGATCGACGTCCGCGGGTCGAAGAAGCACATCAAGGGCTACCTCAAGGAGTTCCTCTTCGACCCGTCCCTGACCGATGCGCCTATCGGGTCCTTGTCGGGCGGTGAGCGGTCGCGCCTGCTTCTGGCTAGGGAATTCGCGCGAGAGGCGAATCTCCTCGTGCTCGACGAGCCCACCAACGACCTGGACCTGGAGACGCTCGACCTGCTTCAGGAGGTGATCGCGGATTATGAGGGGACGGTGCTGATCGTCAGTCACGACCGGGACTTCCTCGACCGTACCGTGACGATCACCCTCGGCTTCGATGGGTCCGGCAAGGTCGATATTGTCGCGGGCGGATATGAAGATTGGATTCGGAAGAGATATGAGGCCCATCGCCCGCGCGCGACGGTGAAGGCTGCGGAGAAGGGCGGAGCAGTAGCGGCTTCAGGCGCTGCCGGACCCGGGCCTGCGCCGGGCAACAAGAAGCTCACCTACAAGGACCAGCGCGACTACGACCGCCTCCCGGGAGAGATCGAGCGGCTGGAAGCCGAGGTCGCCGGCGACGAAGCGGCGCTTTCGGATGCCGACCTCTACGCCCGCGATCCGGATCGCTTCGCAAAACTCACGGAGCGAATTGCGCGAAACCGCACGGAAATCGAAGCTGCGGAACTTCGGTGGCTCGAAGTAGCGGAAATGGCCGAAGCGCTCGGCGCGCAATAGGCGCGACAGCGACGGCCGGCGGCGCTAACCTGCGACCGATTGAACCTCGGGGGCAGGGGCGAATGGACTGCGTTCGTGAGCGTTTTGTCGTCGTCGACGACTTCCTGCCACATGAGCACCGAAGGCCTCGTCGGCCACGCTGGCCAACATCCCGCTGATCTTCTAGCGCTCAGCGCGAAGCCTGCCGTCTGGCGAAAACCTTCGCCTCCCTGATCTGCTTCAGCGCCGGATCGCCACC
>Ga0070664_100001680_pt1 | contig 17718 bp, 8 predicted proteins | sample KBSC73metaG_FD_65863 | JGI IMG/M metagenome (GOLD analysis project Ga0070664, IMG submission 65863) | Corn rhizosphere microbial communities from Kellogg Biological Station, Michigan, USA - KBS C7-3 metaG | ecosystem: Host-associated > Plants > Roots > Rhizosphere > Soil ... | reverse complement strand
CGTCGCGCCGATGTCGAGCATGTTCTGGTTCGGTGAAAACTCCCGCCGGCGCTTCGACGACTTCCGCCCGGAGGTCCACGATTCCGACGGCCTGATGATCCGCAGCGGCTCGGGCGAACGGATCTGGCGTCCGCTGGCCAACGACACCGACCGTTTGGAGACGAACTTCTTCCGCCTCGACAAGCTGGCCGGCTTCGGCCTGCTGCAGCGCGACCGCCGTTTCGAGGCCTACGAGGACGGTGAGGCGGCCTACCACCTCCGTCCGTCGGTCTGGGTCGAGCCGGTCAACGACTGGGGCTCCGGCCACGTGATGCTGATGGAGATCCCGGCGCACAACGAGCTGACCGACAACGTCGTCGCGATGTGGGTGCCGGAAAAAGCGCCGCAGCCGGGCGACCGGCTCGAGTTCCTCTACCGCCAGCGCTGGACGATGTCGCCGGACCCGGCGCAATCGGGCGCCTACACCATCGCCTCCCGCACCGGCTTGCACGACTGGCAGCCGGAACAGCGCACCTACGCCGTCGAGTTCTCCGGCATCCCGGAAGAGCGCATGAAGGGCGATGAAACGCCCGAGGCGATCGTCGAAGTCACCGGCGATGGTGCCGCGAAGGCGAAAATCCAAGGCGTGGCCGTGCAGCCGCTGCCGGGCAAGCGCTGGCGCGCCGGATTCCAGGTCGTGCCCGCCGCCGAGGGCGGCAAACTCGCCGACATCGGGCCGATCGAGCTCCGCGTCTTCCTCAAGCACGGCGAAGATTACCTCACCGAAACATGGGTCAACCGGGTCATTCCATAGCCACCCTCCGCCCGCTCGACGAGAGCGAGCTGATGGATTGGGAAGAAGCGTACGTCGCCGTCGAGGCCTACCTCGGGTCGCTGCGCATCCGCAACCGCCTGCTGGTCGCCGAGCTGGTCCGCGGCATCCTGTGGCGCGCCTCGGCCCGCCACGCGGAGAAACCCGGGCTCTCCCCGCGCCAGCTGGCGATGGAGGAGACGCATAAGGAGATCTCCGACTGGACGGCCGGCGTGCTCGGCGAGGCGCTGGAGCACAACCGGCTCGCCGCGCGCGGCCGTCTGGCGTTGCTGCTGACCGAGATGCCGGGCAAGTGGCAGTCGGTCTTCCTCACCCCCGACCCGTGGCCGCCGGCCTTCATCGAGGCGATGCGCAAGGCCTACCTTTCGGCCGGCCCGCAGTTCGCCGCGTTGACGATGACGCCGCGCCCGCTTGAGCTCAACGCGCTCGGCACCGGTGCCGCGCAGTGGTGGGAGATCATGGACCGCCGCCCGGTGGTCCGGAAAATCTTTGTCGCGCTGATCGTGCTGCTGTTGCTCGGCATCATCTATTTCCTCTTCCTGCCGCAGAAAGACCTCCGTTGATGGAACCGACTCCGCCCACCCACCCCGACAGCGGTCCGCCGACCGGATCCCCCTCCTATGTGGGCAGCGTTCACGCCCGCATCCGCCGGATCGCCTTCTTCGGCCTGGTTTTCGTCCTGAACCTGCTTTCCACCCTGTGGCTGACCGACTTCTACGACCGGCTCGGCTTCCACAAGGCTCACCTGCTGATCATCGGTCTGTTCTTCATCCTCAACGGCCTGCTCACGCTCGGCGCGATGCACGCGCTGGCCGGCGTGTGGGACTGGATGAAGGGCCGCCGCCGCGCGATCTGCATCACCGACCTGGCGAAAAACCAGACCGGTCCGCTCAAACAGCGCCACGTGGTGGTGATGCCGGTTTACAACGAGGACATCGTCAAAGTCTGCGCCCGCGTCGAGGCGATCCACCGCTCGATCGAAGCCGCCGGCCACCTCGCGGCGTTCGATTTCTATATCCTCAGCGACACCACCAACCTCGACTGCTGGGTCGAGGAGGAGGTCGCGTGGACGAACATGTGCCGCCGCCTCGACGGTTTCGGCCGCATCTTCTACCGCCGCCGCCGGATCAACGAGAACCGCAAGGCCGGCAACATCGGCGACTTCGTCCGCAACTGGGGCGGCCACTACGACACGATGGTCGTGCTCGACGCCGACTCGCTGATGGACGGCGGCGACATCGTGAAGCTGACGCGCACGATGGAGCTGTATCCGAAGCTCGGCATCCTGCAGACGCCGCCGAAGCTGATCCGCGGCGGCTCGGTGTTCACCCGCATGCAGCAGTTCGCGATGCGCCTGTATGGGCCGCTGTTCATCCGCGGCCTGAACTACTGGCAGCTCAACGCCGGCAGCTACTGGGGCCACAACGCGGTCATCCGCGTCCGGCCGTTCTCCGAATTCTGCGAACTGCCCGCCTTGCCCGGCCGCGAGCCGTTCGGCGGCCGCATCCTCAGCCACGACTTCGTCGAAGCCGCGCTGATGGTCCGCGAGGGCTGGGAGGTCTGGCTCGCCTGGGACGTCCAGGGGACCTACGAGGAGGCTCCGCCGACGCTGGTCGACCACCTCAAGCGCGACCGCCGCTGGTGCCAGGGCAACCTCCAGCACCTCTGGCTGATCTTCGCCCGCAAGTTCCCGCTGCCGTCCCGCGCGCACCTGTTCATGGGCATCATGGCCTACCTCGGCAGTCCGCTGTGGTTCCTGTTCCTGCTGTTCAACACTTGGCTCGCCTGGGACCGCGTGGAAAGCGGCCTGAGCATCCTGCCGTTCGAAGGCAGGGTCGGCCGTTGGCTGCACATCGACCGCACCGAGCAGGCGCTGCTGCTCACCGCCTGGGTGGCGCTGATGTTGTTCCTGCCGAAAATCCTCGCGATGATCGGCGCGGTGCTGCACGGGCCGACCCGCCGCGCGTTCGGCGGCGCCATCCCGCTGGTGATCGGCGTGATGATGGAGTTCCTGTTCTCGATGCTGCTCGCGCCCTGCATCATGTTTTTCCACACGCTGATGATCTTCGGCATGATCCTCGGCCGTTCGGTGAGCTGGGGCAACCAGACGCGCGAGACCGACGGCACGGGCTGGAACGAGGCGCTCGTCGTCCACGGTCCGGCGCTGGCCGCCGGCATCGGTTGGACCGCGCTGGCGCTGTGGATCGGCAAGTCGTTCACGCTGTGGATGAGCCCGATCCTGCTCGGCATGCTGCTGTCCGTGCCGATGTCGGTTTTCACCAGCCGCGTTCGCTACGGCAAGGCGCTGCGGAGGCAGGGGATCTTCGCTATTCCGGAGGAACTGCATCCGCCGGAGGTCATGAAACTGGCGGACGCCGCGCACGCGGCCGTTGACCCCGCGCTCACCGCCAACGCCGCCGGCCGCGAGGGGATCGTCGCCGCGGTGGTCGACCCCTACGTCAACGGCGTGCATGTCTCGCTGCTCGATCCGGCCGATCCCGAAGCGGACCACTCCGAACTGGCCGAGCGCATGCTCAAGGAGGGCGTCGGCTCGCTCAAGAAGAACGAGCTGACGGACCTGCTCTACCACGGTCCGTCGATGCTGATGATGCACCGCGCCGTGTGGTCACGGCCGTTCGAAATGCTGCACGTCTCGTGGGGACGCGCGGTGGAGAGCTACCGCACCCGCGCCGAGCCGGACGCGGCGTGATATCCGACGCTTTTTCAAGCCCCGTTCGGTTCGCCCGGGCGGGTTTTTTTCGTGCCTTCAGGCGGGATCGATCCGGAACTCGCGGACGATTCGCCCGCCGATCAGATGCTCCGTAACGATGCGTTCCAACGCTTCCGGCGTGCACGAGTGATACCAAACGCCTTCCGGGTAAAACACGGCGATGGGCCCTTGCAGGCACACACGCAGGCAATCGGCCTTGGTGCGCAGGACGCCGGGTGCGGCCGCGCCGAGTTCTGCGAGCCGGCGTTTGAGAAACTCCCAGGATTCCGCACCCTTCGCGGGATCACAGAACTTCGGCTTCGTCGGCGTCGCGCAGAGGAAGAGGTGGCGGGTGGCCGTGCCGACCCCGGCGGCTTTCGCGGCGGTGAGGAGGGTGGGGTTCATGCGGGGGCTGACTAGAGGATGGAGAAGCGCGAAGGCCAAGGTGAAATCCGTTCGAAGTGGGTCGAACCTCGCATTTCAACATTGGGGAGGACGGCTTGCCGCGCTTGAGCTTGCCGCCGAACGCAACTGGCGGCTTTACGCAGGGGGGTGCTCAGAAAAGATGTTAGCGATGCTTTTCAGGAACGAATGATCGCGAACAATGCATGGATTGCGGAGCGCGTGGCAAGGGAACGTCAGGCTCGGTCCGCCGGTTGATCGGCGGGGCATCTTTTTGATTTGGAGCGTGTTTTGGTGTTTTGTCGAGCGCGCGAAGAGGCCAGGCGACGGGGTCGAGCTTCATTTTGACGCTTGGCCATTCGAGCGGGTTGTCCACAAGGGCCGCGCAACTCGGCGAATGAATCGATTCCGCGCTTCATCGCGGTGTGCGACTTAATCGAGCAAGTAGCACGGCTATTGCCATTCGTGGGGATCTTCCGCAGTAAACTGCCCGATCGGCCCAAAACCCAACTCGCTCTGGTTCAGATCCAGGGCTCAAAAATCCCATCAAAAACCCTTATGAAGAACCCGACCCGGTTTCTTCGCTCCTCGGCTTGCGTACGGCTGGCCTTGAGGCGGACACGCCCGCAGCTGGTGGCGGCAGGCGGCCTTTGCCTGGCCACTGTTCTCGCGTTCGTCTGGATGGATGGATCGCCGGAACGCGACGCCGCGAAACAAGCCGCGGCGGCGCTTGCCCGCATGCCAGCCACTCCCAGCGTTCGATCCGACGATCCGGCCCGGGCGTTGGCCCACGCCTTCACGCTCGGGGAAAGAAGCGAACGCGAGAGCCGCGTCCGCGATCTGCTTTCCGCATGGGCCATTCGAGACGCGGAGGCGGCGCTGAGTTGGGTTTCATCACTGGAGGACCCCTCTGCCCGGCGAAGCGCCCGCTCCACCGTTTGTTTCGCACTGGCGGAAAAAGACCCGCGCCAAGCCGTCACGCTCGCGCTCGCCCATGGCACGGACGAGGATGATGACAGAGGCTTGCTGGAATGCCTGACCATGCAGTGGTGCGAACGGGAATGTGGAACCGTCGTCGATTGGGCACGCGAGCAACCGCCGGGCGAATGGCGGGAGCGCCTGTTGTCGAGCGCCTCCTTCGTGCTTTCGAAATCGGATCCGGCCGCGGCGGCACAACTCGTTTCCGGCCTGACACCGGGAAGCGTGCAGAACGAAGCCGCCATGGCCGTGCTCCATCAATGGGCGCTCAAAGACTCGGCTGCCGCGCTCCAATGGGCGGAGGCTTTCCCCGAATCGCCTCTTCGGGATCGCGCCCTCGCGGAGATCTCGAACCTCCGCAACTGGGCGGCGTCCTTACAGGAGGTCGAATGACCCGACGCCCTCAGGGGCATCTTCACTCTCCATGACCGCGCGGGGGGCTCATCCCAGTGCGGCCTGAGATCCCCCCAAAAAAACCAAAAAACCAAAAAACAAAAAAACCAAAACCCATGCATCGAACTATCAGAAATTGGTTGGCGGCCCTGACGCTGCCATTGGCGCTCGGGCTGTCTCAGGCGCAGGCCTACACGCATCCCTGCATTCCAACCACCCGGGAGGAACTCGACACCATCAAGGCCAACCTCAATCAGCAACCTTGGAAACAAGGCTACGCCAACCTCGCGGGTGATGGGCATTCCCTGCTCACCTACACGATGCAGGGCCCGTTCACGAACGTAAGTCGCACCCCTGATGTAAACCTCAATCCATGGAAGAGTGACATGGCCGCCGTGTATAATCTGGCGCGCATGTGGTATTTCACCGGCACCGACGCCTACGCTCAAAAAGCGCACGACATTCTGCTCCAGTGGGCGACCACGCAGACCAGCTTCAGCGGTCAGGAAATCGATCTTTCGCTCGGCGACTACGCCCAGTGCTACGCCGGCGGAGCCGACATCTTGCGCGGCACTTGGCCCGGATGGACGGACGCCGACACGACCACGGTCAAAAACTACTTCCTGAATTGTCACTGGCCCGCGAGCCTCGCCGGCTACAACACCGTCGGCCCAGCCAACAAAGGCGCCCTCTATCTGCAGGCCGGTATCGCCATCGCTGCTTTCTGCGATGACACGGCCAAGTTCGACCATGTCGTTGACCTCTACCGCACCTACCCAGCTTGCGGCCTGCCCAATACTCTGCCCACAGGCGAGATGGGCGAGAGCGGCCGCGATGCAGGCCACTGCTACGGCGACCTCTTGGGCATGGCCTTCATTTCCGAAGTCGCTTGGAAACAAGGCATCGACCTCTACTCCGAATTGGATAACCGGCTGTTGGCCTGCGGCGAATACTACGCCCGCAACACCCTCGTCCTCGACAACCCGTTCGTTCCTTTCGGCACCATCGATTACAACTACTATTCCAATTCGGCCGGACCGTATGTGGCCAATCGCGCCGCCCTTTACCTGATCCAGAACGCCTACAAAATCCGCCGCGGTATCCCCACCCCGTGGATTGACCGGAAACTCGAAAGCCAACCGGTGGACTCCGGCAACTTCATGTATATCCGGTCCGCCGACTACACCACCGCCACTCCGCTGACAGCCGTGGTTCGTCCGGCGGTTTCACCGGCCTCGGGCGGTCTGACCCTGACCACCCTCGGCAACCAGACCGCAGGTCGCAGCGTGTCGTATTCGAACGGTGTGTGGACGATGACCGGTCTCGGGAACGGAGTCTGGCAGTCTGCCGGCAGATCTGACGACTGCCAGTTTGCTTATACAACCATGACCGGCGACTGCGCCATGGTTGCCAGGGTCGCCTCATTCACAAATTCTGGAACTCAAGCTGGCAAGTGCGGGCTGATGCTGCGCGATAATCTCTCTGCCACCATTTCGCAGCGAAGCTTTGTCGATGTTTCCTGGGACTCGTCAGGCAATAATTACTTGGAATCCCGTGAGGATGGCTGGACTGAAATATGGGGAGGGACCAACCGGCAACAACGTTCGCAAGGCCTTCCTCCCGGCTTGCCTTACTGGATCAAGATCGAACGCAGGGGCAATATGATTAACACCTACAGTTCGCAAGATGGCACCAGTTGGGGGGCTCAGCTAAGCGCATACTACGGTAATCTCCCGTCCACCCTATACATCGGCCTGTTCGCCTGCAGCGGGAATACGACGCCGGTTACCGCTACCTTCTCCAACGTGGCGTTCACCGGCGGAACCGGCGGCCTCGTGACCACGCCGGCGGCTCCGGCCACTCTGCTGGCCTCCGGCTCCGCCAGCGCGATCACCGTGCGCTGGTTACCGTCTTCCGGCGCCACTGCTTACGACCTGCTCCGTTCCACCACTTCCGGCAGCGGCTATACCGTCATCGGCAGCAATCTGACCCCCGACAAGTCCAGCTACGTGGACACCGCCGTGAGCGCGGGCACCACCTACTACTATGTGGCCCGTGCCAAAAACGCTGTCGGCACCAGCGGCAATTCGTCGGAATTCGGCACCGCTCTCATCACCGCACCGATGGTCAACCTCGCCTTCGGCGGCACCACGACGGCCAACATCAACGCCGGCCCGCAAGTCGGAGGCTCCGACGACGCGTTCAACGGCGACCCCGGATCCAAATGGTATGGTTGGAACGCGCCAACCGGCTGGCTTCAGTATGACTTCGGGTCGGGCAACGCTCAGGTGGTCAAGCGCTACACGGTTGCCTGCGCCGACGTGGATACGCGCGATCCGAAGAGCTGGAACTTCCTTGGCTCCCAAGACGGCACCACCTGGACGACCCTCGATACGCAGAGCAACCAGTCCTTCGCCGCGCGGTTCCTGCAGAACACGTATAACATCGGAAACACCACCGCTTATCGCTACTACCAGATTCAGATCACCGCCAACAACGGAGCAGGCGGCGTAGCCATCGGCGACCTGGGGCTGTGGGGTGACACTGGCCGCACCATGCAGGACGGCACCTACAGTGTCATCAGCCGCTACAGCAACAAACCGATGGCGGCTTCGAGCGGCGGCACGGCCAATGGCACGCAGCTCGTTCAGTGGAGCCCCAGCGGCGGCAACGAACAAAAATGGACCTTCACCAGCCTCGGCAACGGCCAATACAAAGTCACTGGCGTCGCCAGCGGCCGGGTGATGAACGTCAGCGGAAACAGCGGCTCCAACGGAGCGAACCTGATCCTCTGGGATTGGAACGGCGCCAACAACGAGAAGTGGACCATCACGCCGATCGGCGATGGCTATTTCAAGATGACGGCTGTGAACAGCGGCAAGGTGGCCGACGTCGAAGGCCCCAGTACCGCCAACGGAGCGAACGTTCACCAGTGGAGCTACGTTGGCGCGCTCAACCAACAGTGGTCCTTTAGCACCGCTCCCTAAGGTAACACACGCCCCCATCCCCACAGCCCCGTGCTCCTTTGATCGGAGCGCGGGGCCTCTTTCAGAGAGGTCCTCGCATTTCGGCATTGGCGGGTATGGATCCCTCTTCGATCTCGCTAACGGATGCCCCCCTGTGGCAATTTGGATGCTTGCCAAGGCGGCAGGATGCCGCGAGCCCTCCACATGCCGCCGGAACGTCGGCGCTCCAACAAAAAAGCCGCCCCGGTTTCCCGGGACGGCCTTTTGGATTCAGAGGCTTGGCGCTTGGAAAGCGCCGCCACGATTACTTCTTCTTGGCAGCTTTTTTCGTGGCCTTCTTGGCCGGCTTGGCGGCGGCCTTCGGAGCGGCCTTTTTCACCACTTTCTTGGCCGGGGCCTTCTTGGCAACCGGGGCCTTGGCGGCTTCCTCGATCGCGGCCTGGGCGGCGGCGAGGCGGGCGACCGGCACGCGGTACGGCGAGCAGGAGACGTAGGCGAGGCCGAGGTTGTGGCAGAACTTCACCGAGTCCGGGTCACCACCGTGCTCGCCGCAGATGCCGAGCTTGATGTCCGGGCGGGTGGAGCGGCCCTTGGCCACGGCGATTTCCATGAGCTGGCCGACGCCGGTGGTGTCGAGGCTGGCGAAGGGGTTCTTCTTGAACACTTCGGCTTCGGTGTACGGCGTGAGGAACGCGCCCATGTCGTCGCGGCTGATGCCGAGCGCGGTCTGGGTGAGGTCGTTGGTGCCGAAGGAGAAGAACTCGGCGCCCTTGGCGATCTCGTCGGCGGTGAGGGCACCGCGCGGGACTTCGATCATGGTGCCGACCTGGTAGTCGAACTTCACCTTCTTCTCGGCCATCACTTCCTTGGCGACGGCGTGGACGATTTCGGCCTGGAGTTCGAATTCCTTCTGGAAGCCGACGAGCGGGATCATCACTTCCGGCTTCACCTTGATCTTCTTCTTCGCCACGTCCGCGGCGGCTTCGAAGATCGCGCGGGCCTGCATCTCGGTGATTTCCGGGTAGGCGACGCCGAGGCGGCAACCGCGGTGGCCGAGCATCGGGTTGAACTCATGGAGTTCGGCGACGCGCTGGATGATGGTTTCCACCTTCATGCCGATCTTGTTCGCCAGGTCGAGCTGCTGCTCCTTGGTGTGGGGCAGGAACTCGTGGAGCGGCGGGTCGAGGAGGCGGATGGTGGCCGGCAGGCCCTTGAGGGTTTCGAAGATGCCGGTGAAGTCCTCGCGCTGATACGGGAGCAGCTTGGCGAGGGCGGCCTTGCGGGCTTCGAGGGTGGTGGCGAGGATCATCTCGCGCATCGCGTCGATGCGGTCGCCTTCGAAGAACATGTGCTCGGTGCGGGTCAGGCCGATGCCCTGGGCGCCGAAGGCGAGGGCGATGCGGGTCTGCTCCGGCGTGTCGGCGTTGGTGCGGACGCCCAGTTTGGTCGCCTGTTCGCACCACTTCATGAGCTGGAGGAAGCTCTTGAACTTCTCGGTCTTCTGGGCGGCCTTGTCGTTGCTGACGATGCCGGTGATGATCTCGGACGGAGCGGTCTTGATCTGGCCGCCGTAAACGGTGCCGGAGGTGCCGTCGATCGAGAGGAAGTCACCTTCGCTGAAGGTTTCACCGGCGGCTTTGACGGTGAGCTTTTCGTAGTCGATCTCGATGGCCGAGGCGCCGCAGACGCAGACCTTACCCATCTGGCGGGCGACGAGGGCGGCGTGCGAGGAGACACCGCCCTTGGCGGTGAGGATGCCTTCGGCGGCGATCATGCCGCGGAGGTCTTCCGGGCTGGTTTCGTTGCGGACGAGGAGGACCTTTTCACCCTTGGCTTCGGCCGCGGCGGCGCGGTCGGCGTTGAGGTAGATCTTGCCGGAAGCGGCGCCCGGGCCGGCCGGAAGACCGGTGGCGAGGACCTTGGCCTTCTTGACATCGGCGGCGTCGAAGATCGGGGCGAGGAGCTGGTCGAGCTGTTCGGCCGGGTTGCGGAGAACGGCGGTCTTCCAGTCGATGAGCTTCTCCTTGAACATGTCCATGGAGAACTTCAGGGCGGCGGCGGCGGTGCGCTTGCCGTTGCGGGTCTGAAGCATGAACAGCTTGCCTTCCTGGATGGTGAACTCGATGTCCTGGACGTCCTTGAAGTGCTTCTCGAGGATCTGGCGGACCTTCATGAGTTCCGCGTAGGACTTCGGCATCTGCTTCTTGAGCAGGGCGACCGGCTCAGGGGTGCGGACGCCGGCGACGACGTCTTCGCCCTGGGCGTTGATGAGGAACTCACCGTAGAATTCGTTCGCGCCGTTGGCCGGGTTGCGGGTGAAGGCCACGCCGGAACCGGAGGTTTCGCCGGTGTTGCCGTAAACCATCGCCTGCACGTTGACGGCCGTGCCCCACTCGGCGGGGATGTTGTACTTGCGGCGATAGACGATCGCGCGGTCGTTCATCCAGGAACCGAACACGGCGCCGGCGGCACCGCGGAGCTGGTCCCACGGATCGTTCGGGAAACCCTTGCCGGTGCGCTCCTTGACGAGCGCCTTGAAGCGCTTGACGAGCTCCTGCTGGTCTTCGGCGGTGAGCTCGGAGTCGACGATGTCGGCGTGGTACTTCTCGTGCTTGAATTCGTGGATGACCACTTCGAAGGGCTCGTGGTCTTCGTCGGCGCGCTTCTGGACGCCGAGCACGACGTCGCCGTACATCTGGATGAAGCGGCGGTAGCAGTCCCAGGCGAAGCGCTCGTTCTTGGTCGCGGCGGCGAGGGAAAGGACGGTCTGGTCGTTGAGACCGAGGTTGAGGATGGTGTCCATCATGCCCGGCATCGAGTCACGGGCACCGGAGCGGACGGCCACGAGGAGCGGCATGCCCTTGGCGTCGCCGAACTTGCAGCCCATGATCTTCTCCATGTTCTTCACGCCGGCTTCCATCTGGCCCTGAAGGGTGGCCGGATAGGTGCGCTTGTTGGCGTAGAAGTAGGTGCAGACTTCGGTCGAAACGGTGAAGCCGGGAGGCACCGGAAGACCGATGCGGGTCATTTCGGCGAGGTTCGCGCCTTTGCCGCCGAGAAGGGCCTTCATGCTGCCGTTGCCGTCAGCCTTGCCCGCGCCCCAGGTGTAAACGTACTTGGTCTTGGAGGAGGAAGCGGCGGCTTTCACCGGCTTGGCGGCGGTCTTCTTGGCAGCCGGTTTGGCGGCCTTCTTTTTCGTTGCCATGTGTGGTTATGGTCGGGTTGTGAGACTCGTGGCCGGAATCGCGTTGCGGACGCAGCGCTCCCGGCGCAAGGCGCGCGAGGCTAGCAATGGCCATCCCCGTGTCAATGAACCAGTTGCGCGGATGCGGGCGGTCCGGGCGGGCGCGGACGCTTTCGCCCGCCTTCCGGGGTTGCGGCGGCCGCCGGCGGAGGGCATGTTAGGCGGGCGATGGGGGGATCACCGGAGGACACGACGAAGCCGCGCGGCGGGCGCATCCGCCGGGCGCGCGGGTGGCTGACGTGGGTGCTGCTGCTGGCGGCGCTCGCGGTGTGGTTCGATCGCGACGGCTGGCGGCGGCTGGCGGAGTGGGGGACGGGGCGGTTGCTGCCGAAGGTCGGGTTGGAAGGGACGGTGCGTTTCGAAGGGCGACTGAGCGCGGGCAAGATCCGGCTCGCGGTGGAGAAACTGGCGGGCGAGGGGGCGGTCAGGCAAATCGAGCTGCGCGGGCTGGAGGTCCGCTACCGGCCGGGGCGGGCGCTGCTGGGCGAGTTGGAATCGGTGCGGCTGAGCGGGCTGCGGGTGGTGGTGGACCCGACGCGGAGCCGTCCCGCAGCGCGTGAAAAAACGCCGTTCGACCTGGAGCGATTCGCCGGGCAACTGCGGGCGTGGCAGCGGAAAATCGCGCCGGTGGAGATCGAGGCGGCGGGCCTGGCGGTCGAGGTGGCGGGCGGTGGGCGGACGTTTTACACGCTCGCGCCGTCGTCGCTGCGGCACCGGGCGGGCGGGGACGAGTTCCGGATTTCACTCGGCGACATGCGGTTCGCGAACGGCGCATCGCTGGCGGCGCAGGAGGCGACGCTGGTGTGGGCGGCGGACCGGCTCGCGCTCGACGGGCTGCGGCTCGCGCCGGGGCTCGAACTGCGGAGCGTGGACGTGGCGCTGCCGGCGACGGGCGGGCCGGCGTTTTCCGGCGAGCTGCGGGCGAACGCGGCGCGGCTGGTGGCGAACGGCACGCTGGAGCGGGCATCGCTGCGGCTGGCGGAGGGCGAACTGGTGGCGACCGAATTCACGCGTTTGTTCGGCGTGGAGATCCCGGCCGACGGGCGATTGGTGCGGCTGGAAGCGGAGGCGCGCGGGTTGCGCGGCGGGTTGAAGACGATCGAGGGCCGGGCGAGTGTGGGTTTGCGCGACGCCGGCTGGCGGCAGTGGCGCGCGGAGGCGGCGGAAGCGGACGTGGAATTGCGGGGTGAAACGGCGGCAGGCCGGGCTGATCTGGTGGTCGAGGGCGAACCGGTGAAGGTCGCGGTCGAGACGACGCTGGATCGCGACCGCGGGTTTTTTCCGAAGCGCTCGACGGCCCGCGTGACCATCGCGCGGGCGGGCACGCTGGCGGGCCGGCTGCGGAAAAACTGGATGGACGAGGTGCCCGCCGAGCCGGTGCCGGAGGCGTCGCTCGAGGCGGTCGCCAGCGCGGACTTCGGCGACGGCCGGATCCTGCGGGCGGACGGCGGGGCGACGGCGGTGCCGCTGGACCCGGATCGCCCGTCGGTGCGGTTGGACACGCGTTGGTCGTGGGAGGATGGCTTCACCACGGCGGTGCGGATGGACGGTTCCGATGCCTCCATGACCTTCGGCCGCAAGCGCTACCGCGGGCGGGCGAACTTCGCGGGATTTTCCACCGACCGGGCGAACGGCTGGCTGCGGCCCTTCGGCGTCGGTTTGCCCGCCGGCATGAGCCTGGTCGGTTCGTGGGAAGGCGAGGGGGCGTACCACAGCCTCGATCACCAAGGGCGGGCGTCGATCGGCGACTGGCGGCTGCCGGCGGAAGGCGGACCGGTGACGGTCAGCGGCGCGATCGCCTACGATTGGCCGGCGTTTCTGGAGATCAGCGGGCTCACCGCGGTGCATGGCAACCAGCGGATCGTGACCAACGCGAGGTTGCAGGACCGGCTGCTGGCGCTGAACGAACTGCATTGGCTGGATGGCGACCAGGTGCTGCTCAGCGGCAAGGCGTCGGTGCCGGTGACGGAGAATCCCGCGGACTGGCGGGGGCTGCTGCGGCAGACCCGGCCGCTCGCGATCGACGTGGAATCGCGCGAACTACCGCTGGCCCGCCTGCATCCGTTCCTGCCGGAATCGACGCGCTTTCCCGAATCGACGCGCGGGGTGGTGACGCTGCACGTGTCCGGCACGCCGGCCGCGCCGGAAATCCAGGGCAAGATCCTCGTGCGCGACCTCGGCGTGGCGTCGCGGCCGGAGCTGCCGAAGGGCGAGCTCGATCTGAATTTCCGCACCGCGGAGGGAAAGCTGGAACTCGCCGGCACGCTGCTGACGCCCGGCTATCCGGCGGCGGTGCTCACGGCGTCGACACCCTTCCGGCCGGGCGAATGGCTGGACCATCCGGAGCTGTTGGAGACGGAGAAACTCCAGGCGGCGGCCCACCTGCCGGACGTCGACCTCGCGCGCTTCGCCGCGCTGCTGCCGGGCGTGAAGTCGCTCGGCGGAATCGCCAAGGGCGACTTCGTGGTCGGCGGCACGCTGGCGAAACCCGAGCCGCGCGGCGACCTCGAGCTCAAGGGCGGCTCGATCACGCTCGCCAACGATTCGTTTCCGGAAATCCGCGGGATCAACCTGAAGGCGCACGCCACGCCCGCCGCGGTCGAGCTGGAGCGGCTCGCGGTCGACGCCGGCGGCGGCACGCTCGACGGCCGCGGGCGGCTGGCGCTCGACCAGGGGAAGGTCGGCAACCTCGAACTGACGCTGCGCGGCAAGGCGCTGCCGGTGAAGCGCGACGACTCGATGATCGTGCGGGCGAACGTCGACCTCGCGGTGCGCGGGCCGTGGGACGCGGCGACGATTTCCGGCACGGTCGCGGTCGTCGACAGTCTTTATTACCGCGACATCGAGATCCTGCCGATCGGCGTGCCGTTCAACCGGCCGGCGGTGCCGAAACTGCCGTCGATCGACGCCGCCAAACCGGCGAACGCCACCGCCGCGATTCCCGAGCCGTTCCGCAGCTGGAAGCTGGCGGTGAAGGGGAAAACGGCGAATCCGTTTCTGATCCGCGGCAACTTCGCCACCGGCGAGGCGACGCTGGATGTCGACATCGGCGGCACGCTGGGAGCGCCGGCGCCCCGCGGGCAGGCGCGCCTGAGCGGGGTCTCGGCGCGGCTGCCGTTCAGCACGCTGGTGCTGGAGGAGGGAACGATCGATTTCCGCCCCGAGGCGCCGTTCGACCCCACGCTCAACCTGCGCGGCCGCTCGCGCATCCGGCCGTATGAGGTGAACCTGTTCGTCTATGGTCCGGTGTCCGATCCTAAGGTGCTGACGACCTCGAACCCGCCGCTGCCGGAAAACGAGATCATGACGCTGCTGGCGACCGGGACGACGACCCGCGGCATCGAGGACCAGCAGGCGGCGATGACGCGCGGCGCGCAGCTGCTGGTCGAGGAGCTGCGGCGCGGCCGCATCCGCAACACGCGCTGGCTCCAGCCGCTGCTCAAGCTGCTCGACCGCGTCGATTTCCAGATCGGCGAGGAAAACCCGTACAGCGGCCAGCGTTACAACGCCGCGACGATCAACCTCGACGACCAATGGCTGATCACCGCGGGGGTTTCCGAGCAGGGAAACTCCCGCATCCTGCTGATGTATCTGATCCGTTTCCGATGATTTCCGCCCGTCACCTCTGGCTCGTGTCGTCCCTGCTGGTGCTGCCGGCGGCGGCGCAGAACGGGCTGTTGGACGCGCTCACCGGCGACCACGGCTACCCGGTGCTGACGCACGTGCGGATCGCCGGGATGACGACCTTGTCGGAAAGCAACGCGCTGGCGCTGCTCGGCGACCGCCTCGAGCACGTCCGCCGCCAGCGCCCCGACCCGTCGCGGGCGAGCGACGCCGCTTTCATGGCCGAGCGTTTGTTCCGCAGCCACGGGTTCAACCAGGCCGAGGTGTCGTGGCAGATCATCGGCAGCGACACGATCCAGCTCATCGTCAAGGAAGGGCCACGCCAGCAGCTCGGCACGGTGACGGTGGAGGGCGTGGACGCCGAGACGGCGCGCAAGCTGCGCAAGTTGTTCGAGCTGCCCGCCGTGAAACGCCGCGTCGCGCCGGGCGAACGGCCGCCGTTCCTCGACAGCGACCTCGACGAAGGTCTCGCCCAGATGCGGGCGGAGTTCCAATCGCGCGGCTACTGGTCGGCGGAAGTCACGCTGGGCAGCCGCGCGGTGAACCCGAAGACCGGCTTCCACGACGTGGTGATCGTCACCAAACCGGGGCCGGAATATGCGATCGGGCGACCGGATTTCACCGGTGCGCCTTCGGGCGAACGGAGCGCGGCACAGGCGGCGGCGGAGTTCGTCGGGCGCGTGGCGGACACCGCGGCGGTCAACGGCATGCGCGCGGCGGTCGAGGAATCCTACCGCAAGCTGGGCTTCGCCGACGCCGAGATCCGCATGAGCAACACGCTCGTGGACGGGAGGTTCCTCGCGCATTTCACCATCGTCGAGGGCGAGCGGTTCCGGCTGGGCGAGGTCGCGTTCGATGGCCTGCAAAAGACCCGTCCTGAGCGGGTCCGCCAGCGCATCGGCGATCTGGAAGGGAAGACCTACGACCCGACGGTGATGGAAAAGCGGCTGCGCGGAATGATGGCGACCGGGGCGTTCGAATCGGTGCGGCTGGAAACGGTCCGCCGCGGAGGAGGCGTGCTCGACGCCACGCTGCACTTCGAGGAGGGCGAGGCGCGCGGTTACGCGATTTCCGCCGGGTTCGGCACCTACGAGGGGCCGATCCTCGGGATGAACTACTTCGACCGCAATTTCCTCGGCACGCTGCGGAACCTGAGCAGCGGTTTCGAGATCAGCGCGCGCACGGTGCTGGGCGAGGTGAGCCTGGCTGATCCCTGGCTGTGGGGGACGGACGCCAGCGGGCTGGCCCGGCTCTACATGCTGAACCGCGACCACGAGGGGTATTCCACGTGGAAGGCGGGCGGAGAACTCGGCGCGGACTACCCGGTGAGCGACCATTACAAGCTCTCGCTGCGCGCCGGCTACGCGTTCGTGAACTCGAACGAGGACGGCATTCCGGCGCAGTTCATGGGCGAAACGGTGTATGGCAATCCCTACCTCCGGTTCGTCCAGCGGCTCGACTACCGCGACAGCGCCGTGCTGCCGACCAAGGGCTGGCAGCTGGATGCGCCGCTGGAACTCGGAGCGGCCCTCGGCGAGATTTCCTCCGGCTACCTGAAATCCGAGGTGGAGGTTTCCTGGTATCACCGGCTCGGCCCCACGGGGCAGGTGGCGCTGGGCGCCCGGGCCGGCACGCTCATGACGAGCGGCGATCGCTTCGATCTGCCGATCGACCTGCGCTACTTCCTTGGCGGCCCGCGCAGCGTCCGCAGCTTCCCCGAGCGCGAGCTCGGACCGCGCTCGACGACGGGTTACCCGCTCGGTGGCGAGGCCTACTGGGTGACCAACGCGGAATACATCCACCCGCTGTTCGGCGCGCTGAAGGGCGTGGCGTTCGTCGATGCGGGCGGGCTATCGGCGCAGTGGCGGGAGTTCGGGACGACCTCGCCCGATGTGGCGGCCGGGCTCGGCCTGCGGCTGGACCTGCCGATCGGGCCGGTGCGGTTGGAATACGGCCACAACCTGACGAAGGACGCCAACGAGCCGAGCGGGACGTGGCATTTCGCCATCGGCGTGGCGTTCTGAGCGCGGGGATTTTCCGGGTCCGCACATCCTCCTCAAGCCGGCGCGCGGGCTCGTGCCGCTGGCCTTTGGGGTTGCCTGGCGCGGCGGGGAGGCAAATGGTCCGGGGGTGTTTTCGACCTCGGGGATCCTCCTTTCCGTGCTGCCCGCCTATCTCTTGATCCTGGCCGGACTGGTGTTGCGGCGGGCGGGCGTGCTGCGGCACGAGCACGACGAGGGGGTGATGCATGTGGTGTTCCACGTGATGTATCCGTGCTTCATCCTCGACAAGATCCTCGGCAGCTCGGCGCTGCGCGGCGTGTCGGCGGTGGCCTGGCCGATGGCGTTCGGATTCTGCGTGCCGGTGCTGGGCATCGGCATCGGCTGGTTGGTCGGGCGGATGCTCGGGATGGAAAAAGGGACCGGCCGGCGGACGTTCGCGTTGTCGTCGGGCGTGCAGAATTTCGGCTACACGGCGATTCCGGTGGTCCAGCAGTTGTGGGGCGGGACGGGCGCGCTGGCGGTGTTGTTCGTGCACAACCTCGGGGTGGAATGCGCGATGTGGTCGGTCGGCGTGATGCTGATGAGCG
>Ga0070664_100001670_pt1 | contig 17755 bp, 17 predicted proteins | sample KBSC73metaG_FD_65863 | JGI IMG/M metagenome (GOLD analysis project Ga0070664, IMG submission 65863) | Corn rhizosphere microbial communities from Kellogg Biological Station, Michigan, USA - KBS C7-3 metaG | ecosystem: Host-associated > Plants > Roots > Rhizosphere > Soil ... | reverse complement strand
TCCTTCATTCACCAGGTTAATATTCTTTATCAGGTATTTTTGCATAATTTGAAAAACTAAAGCCGCGCTGCATGCAATTTAAACAAACCCTTGTAAGACTATTTTTTTTACTGATTCCTTTTACTGTTTTTTCCCAGGCGACAACTTATCTTCCTCAGGATCCGAAGGAGGGGATTTTGTTTGAAAGATTAGAGATAAAGGCACAAACAGATTCCATCCTAAATTTTTCTAAAACAAGGCCATTCAGCAGGAAGCAATTCATTCCGGTGGTTGAGAACTATTTGAAGACTGGAGAGAGCTTAACAAAAGTTGATGTATATAATTCAAGGCTTGCATTAATGAACAGCTCCGAATATTCATTTGAAAAATTTACCAGCAAAAAACAATTTTTAAAAACATTTTATAAATCACCTCCTAACTTTTACGAGGTGCATGCGAAGGACTTCTTCCTTGCCGTTAACCCGGTTATTCAATTGTATGTTGGAAAGGAAAGTAACAATAATGAATCCATTTTTTTAAATACAAGAGGCATATCTCTAAGAGGAAATATTGCTAATAAACTGGGGTTTTACGCTTATGCAGCCGATAACCAGGAAAGAGATCCTTTTTATGTACAGCAATATGTAACAGCCCGAAAAGCTGTACCCGGCGCAGGATTTTATAAGAGTTTCAAAGGAACAGGTTACGATTATTTCGATGCAAGAGGTTACATCACCTTAAATGCTTTGAAATATATTGACATCCAATTTGGTTATGACAAAAATTTTATTGGCAATGGTTTTCATAGTTTATTCCTAAGCGATTTTTCTGCTCCTTATCTGTTTTTGAAATTGAATACCCGCATTTGGAAGTTCAATTATCAAAACCTGTTCATGGAGTTACAAACCATGGGTCAAATACCTGGCGACAAACTCATTCCTAAAAAATACGCCGCCATGCATCATTTGGATTTAGGAATTACAAAGTGGCTGAATTTTGGATTTTTTGAAGGCATCATCTTTGGACGACAGGATCATTTTGAATTTGGATACCTGAATCCTATTATTTTTTATCGGTCTATTGAGCAGCAAATGGGCAGCTATGATAATGCTGTAATTGGTGTTGATGCCAAGGCCAATGTTGCCCATAAGTTTCAATTTTATGGACAACTGTTACTTGACGAATTTAATTTAACGGAAATGAAGAAAGGTGAAGGATGGTGGGGAAACAAATTCGGTTACCAGTTAGGCGCTAAGTACATCGACGTTTTCAACATTAAAAACTTAGACCTTCAAATTGAAAGTAATCGCATTCGTCCATTTACCTATTCGCATGGCGATTCGGTTGCTAATTACACTCACTATAATCAGCCATTAGCGCATCCGCTTGGTGCTAATTTGCAGGAAGTCATTGGAATTGTCCGATACCAGCCTGCCGACAAATGGTATTTGCAGGCAAAAGCTATTTATTATATGCAGGGCAAGGACACTGGCAATCTAAATTTTGGCAGTAATATTTTCCTTCCAAATTCTCCGTTATATCGGCATGCAGATTACGGATTTGATGTTGGCGACGCCATCAAGGGTAAAACAGCATTGGCTTCAATGCTGGTATCGTATCAGTGGAAGCCAAATTTCTTTTTTGAATTTAGTGCTGTAATCAGAAAAGAAAGTGAAACCGCAATTTCTGCGGCAAAAAAAAGCTCAACTATATATTTCGGAATCAGGTGGAATGTACACCGGAGAGAGTTCGATTTTTAGGATTGTGTAATTAATTTAACTAGTTCCAACTCCAAAGCAACTGCGTGTTTTCAGCATTGGCTTTATCACCGCCATCCTCCAAAATCATTGCAAGTAAGCATTTCAGAGGAAACGCGTAGTAAAAACCAAGTGTCCTATCCTGTTAAGACCCGCATCAAACGGGCATTCCTTAAATTTATCGCGTTTTCTTTTTCTCCTCAAAAGCCCGAGTACACTACATTCAATGCCATTTTTGGGGATCGTATTATTACGAATTTCCCCTGAAAGCCCATATTGGTGGTTACCGAAACTGGCCAAAAAAATGAGGTGCTTTTTTTTTGAACCAACGATGTGAATTTGGCATTGAACTATGGGAAAATAGTTTGAATTTTGTGTATAGTGCAATCGTTGTTGTGGATAACCATACAAAACTGGTGAACTGAAGGAGAATAATGCGTTAATTAAAATATTCTACCTAAAATTGGTTTTGTAGGTTTTTTCCTCGCCTATATTCGCCAACTGACTTACTGGGATAACAATTAGGATACATTTCCTTAATCATAAATTAATAAACCAAGACTAGCTGAAAAGCCCCATAGGTCATTGATCGAAAAAATCAATGTTTAACCTTATTTGAGCGTATTGTATGGATCTTACTAACCTGAATAGAGATAAAAAAAACCGAAGAAAGACCTCTCCCGATCTCAGCACAATGATATATGGCAAGGTACCGCCCCAGGCAAAAGAGCTGGAGGAAGCCGTACTTGGCGCCATCATGCTCGAGAAAGGCGCCTTTGATGCCGTTATCGAAATTTTGAAACCAGAATGCTTTTATGTCGATGCGCACCAGCGCATCTTCCATGCGATGCAGAGCCTGGCAAACAAAAGCCAGCCAATAGATATTCTTACTGTGGTTGAGGAATTGCGCACCCGGGAGGAATTGGATCTCGTTGGCGGGCCCTATTTTGTCACCAAGCTTACCAACTCAGTTGTCTCCTCTGCTAATATTGAAGCCCACTCCCGAATCGTTCTTCAAAAATTCATTCAGCGGGAGCTAATCCGCATCAGTGGGGAAATTATTTCAGATGCTTATGAAGACAGCACTGATGTTTTTGATTTGCTTGACCAGGCAGAAAGCAAAATTTACGAAGTAACCTCCACTCACCTTCGTAACAATTATGAAACGATTGATTCTGTACTGGTAAAAACCATACAGCGAATTGAAGACCTGCGCCACAAGAATGAAGACGTCAGTGGCGTGCCAAGTGGATTTAGTTCTTTGGACCGAGTTACTTATGGTTTCCAAAACACAGATTTAATTATTCTGGCTGCACGTCCTTCTGTTGGTAAAACAGCATTTGCTTTGAATCTTGCACGAAATGCTGCATTGCATCCAACAAAACCTACACCCGTTGCCTTCTTTTCACTGGAAATGAGTGCAGGGCAATTGGTCCAGCGTATTCTGTCTGCAGAAAGTGAGATCTGGCTGGAGAAGATTTCACGTGGCAAGATGGAAGAGCATGAGATGAAGCAATTGTATGCCAGGGGTATTCAAAAACTTTCACAGGCGCCATTATTTATTGATGATACACCTGCTTTGAACATTTTTGAATTAAGAGCAAAGGCCCGGCGTTTAAAAAATGCAAGCAACATTGGGATGATCATTATTGACTATTTGCAATTGATGAGCGGAACAGGTGAAAACAGGAACGGCAACCGTGAACAGGAAATCTCAAATATTTCAAGATCATTGAAAGGGTTGGCAAAGGAGTTACAAATACCAATCGTTGCGCTTTCGCAGTTAAGCCGTGAGGTGGAGAAGCGTAAAGAAGGAAACAAAATGCCACAGTTGAGTGACCTTCGTGAATCAGGTGCCATCGAGCAGGATGCTGATATGGTAATGTTCCTTTATCGCCCTGAATACTATGATATCACACAGGATGAAATGGGCGACAATAATCGCGGCGAAACGCACGTTAGGATAGCAAAACATCGTAATGGTTCTTTGGAAACCATCAAACTTAGGGCGTTACTCCATATTCAAAAATTTGTTGAAGACACCGGAGGAAATGATTATGGCTCTGGCCTGCCTTCAAACTTTAAACCTGTGTCTGGCCTCGATTCCGGCGGCGGTGCACGGATGTTTATTCAAACTGGTAGCAAAATGAATGACCTTGCTGATGAAGAAGATCCGTTTTAGTACTTACTAACTTTTGTGATAAACCAAAGCTCTGAACCTTCCATAAACCAAAGATTCAGAGCTTTTTTATTTCTTCGTAATATGAATTTGCCTTTCTTTTTTGTAGAAGAACTAAATGATAAGCAGATTGCATTGGATGAAAACACGTCCAGGCACATGATCAATGTTCTTCGGATGCAAAGAGGAGACGAAATTTTATTAACTGATGGCAAGGGTAAAAAAGCAAAAGCATCTATTGTGGATGATCACCGCAAAAAAACCGTGGTTGAAATTTCACTGATTGAAACGAATGAAAAAAGACAGAATAAAACAGTTATCGGCATTTCATTGATCAAAAATTCTTCCCGTTTCGAATGGTTTTTAGAAAAAGCCACTGAGATTGGTGTAAGCGAAATCATACCATTGATCTGCACGCGAACAGAAAAAGAAAAATTTCGACACGATCGCATGCAAAATATTTTGATGAGTGCAATGCTTCAATCACAACAATATTGGCTGCCGCTTTTGCATGAGCCGACCTCATTTGATGACGTGCTTCAATTACCTATTGATCAAAAATTTATTGCTCATTGTGAAGATTCAAACAAGCAACTATTGTCCTCTCATCAACGAAGTTCTACATCCAAACTTATTTTGATTGGCCCGGAAGGTGATTTTACGCCTGAAGAAATTGAATCTGCTTTTAAAAATAACTTCATTCCTGTTTCCCTGGGAAATACAAGATTAAGAACAGAAACGGCAGCCATTGTTGCAGCTACTGTATTGTGTGTTTATTAATGTGCTTCATCATTGTCAATGTGTTTGTCACTTACATAAGGCTCCCGAAGCTCAATAGGTTTTCTTTTTTGTTTTTTCAGCATAGTCATGTTCAAGAGTTCTACTATAAATGAAAAGGCCATTCCAAAATAGATGTAATTCTTTAAGTGCAATGCTTCCGCCTTATCATGATCCCATCCTTCAACAACCAGGCTCAAACCAATCATAACCAAAAATGAAAGAGCCAGCATTTTTACCGTGGGATGATTATGAATAAAGCCCGAAATTTTGGGACTAAACAAAAACATAATAATCATTGCAATCACCACGGCAGCGATCATAATCTCTACATGCTTTGCTGTACCACCCGCAGTAATGACGCTATCAAATGAAAAAACTGCATCAATTAGCATGATTTGAAATATGGCTTGTCCCAAACTCAAATAACCCGATGTCCTGGTTTGCACATTTGGATCTTCTCCTTCCAGTTTGCCATGAATTTCTTTTACCGATTTATAAATAAGGAATAATCCACCCGCTAGCATTACCAGGCTGGCAAGATCAAAACCTTTACCAAACCAGCTTTCGGGAATAATGTATTTCCCTTTCTGAGACAACAACCAGCTTAGTCCCATTAGCAAAATGCTTCGAACAATAATACCGGTGATCATCCAGGCACGACGAGCTCTTTTCTTATTTTTTTCTTGTAAGCGATTGATAATGATGCTTACAAAAATTACATTGTCAATTCCAAGAACAACCTCGAGAATAACAAGTATTAAAAAGCTAATTAAACTTTCCGTAGTAAATAACTGCTCCATAGTTGCGCAAATAAAAATGCTTTATGATAATTCCCTGCAAATTCTTTTTACAATAAACGGGCCTTCATAAATAAAACCTGTCCATACTTCCACAAGCGAAGCCCCTGAATTCATCTTTAACCTGGCATCAGTTCCAGTGAAAATTCCTCCGCTGGCAACAATAGGGATGCTTCCGTTGGTTTTTTTATGAATGTATTGTACAATTTCTGTAGATCGCTTTTGAACTGGCTTACCACTTAACCCGCCTGGCCCAATCTTCTGAGTTTGGGACTCGTTAGTTTGAAGTCCTGCCCGGCTAATTGTAGTGTTAGTGGCCACTAAACCATCCAATTTGATTTCAATAGCTAAATCAATGACATCATCAATCTGCTCCCATTCCAGGTCGGGCGCAATTTTAAGGAGGATAGGTTTTTGAATTTCAAATGTGGTATTGAGAGTTTGCAAATGAGTTAGTATTTTTTGAAGGGATGCCTTTTCCTGTAAGGCACGAAGGCCGGGGGTGTTGGGTGAACTTACATTAACCACAAAAAAATCAACATGCGGATTCAAGGCTCTGAAACAAATCTCGTAATCTTTCCACGCATCTTCATTAGGTGTTGTTTTATTTTTTCCAATATTACCTCCAATGACAAGACGTGAAATGTGAGAGGTGAGAGGTGAATTTTTACCGCTTTGACGTTTGATATTTGACGTTTGACTTTCCCTCCATTTCTTTAATCTTTCTGCCACAGCATTTGCGCCATCATTATTAAAACCCATGCGGTTAATAAGTGCCTTATCTTTTGGCAAACGAAAAACCCGTGGCTTTTCATTACCCGATTGCGGACGTGGTGTTACCGTTCCAATTTCAACAAAACCAAAGCCAAGGGCATCCAATTCTCTTAAGTACTCTGCATTCTTGTCAAAACCGGCTCCCAGTCCCACAGGATTTCGAAACCCGAGACCAAATAATGAAGCAGGTATTGCATGGACTTCAAAGCTTTTCGAGATGATATTTCTCAAAAACCCTATCGAACAAAACGTTTTCAATAGACTCATTGATATTTTATGAGCTGTTTCCGGTGAGAATAGGAAAAGGATGCTTCGTATGAATTTATACATGTTGGCCCGCGAAGTTAGGATGGCGATTTTAGAATTTTCCGAAATTAGTTGTTCATGCAACTAAAAGATTAATTTCTTAATTTTAAAGTTCAATTTTCTTCTATGCAGGAAGCTTATATAGTTGCAGGATATAGAACAGCAGTTGCTAAAGCAAAACGCGGAGGTTTTCGTTTTTACCGCCCGGACGATTTAGCTATCGATCTCATTAAAGGTTTATTGAATTCAGTTCCTCAATTGGATAAAAATCTAGTGGATGATGTTATAGTAGGTAATGCCGTTCCGGAAGCGGAACAGGGTTTACAAGTGGGAAGGATCATAGCTGCAAGAGCCATTGGCTTTGATACACCTGGTATGACCGTGAACCGCTACTGCGCCTCGGGTTTGGAAACCATTTCGATTGCTACTGCAAAGATCAGGATGGGAATGGCTGATTGCATTATTGCGGGCGGAACAGAAAGTATGAGTCTTGTTCCTACATCAGGGTGGAAAACAGTACCTGCTTATTCAATTGCCAAGGATGAACCAGATTATTATTTAAGTATGGGATTAACAGCAGAAGCGGTAGCAAAAGAATACAATGTGACCCGTGAAGAACAAGACCAGTTCTCTCTTAACTCGCATAAAAAAGCATTGAAAGCCATTTCAAGTGGATTTTTCAAGAACGGAATTCTTCCTATGACAGTGGAAGAAATATACCTTGATGAGAAAGGGAAAAAACATAAAAGAAATTTTGTTGTTGATACTGATGAAGGTCCCCGTGCTGATACATCCCTTGAAGCACTGACTAAATTAAAACCTGCATTTGCCGCCAACGGGTGCGTAACAGCGGGTAATTCCTCTCAAACAAGCGATGGTGCAGCATTTGTAATTGTCATGAGTGAACGGCTGGTAAACCAATTAGGATTGAAACCAATTGGTCGGTTGGTAGCTTGCGCCTCTGCCGGAGTTCACCCAAGAATCATGGGCATTGGCCCTGTTGCAGCAATCCCTAAAGCCTTAAAGCAGGCCAACATGAATTTAAACCAAATTGATTTGGTTGAATTGAATGAAGCTTTTGCTTCACAGGCTATTGCTGTTATAAAAGAAGCTGGATTAAACCCTGAAACTGTCAATATTAATGGTGGCGCTATTGCTTTAGGACATCCATTAGGTTGTACAGGTGCAAAGCTTACCATTCAAACCTTAAACGATGCAAAGAGGTTGAATAAAAAATATTCAATGGTAACAGCCTGTGTTGGAGGTGGCCAGGGTATTGCAGGAATTATTGAGAACATAACATAGTTACAGGTTACAAGTTCCATGTTACAGGTTAGAGGCCGTTGACTTTGGAAAGTCATTCCAGTTATGTTCAACCCAAGTTATAGAGGCATTGATTTTTTTGCTTAAAGTTTCATAATTTGTCTTCAAAGAAGCATATAAGTTGCTATCTTTTAAAGAACCCGTTTCAAACAAAAAATCTAAGTTCAAAATGGTTTCATCACATTCTGCATGGCAATAAACGAGATACTTTATAAAATCAGCTTTATATCTTCTTCTGCCATATCCTTCCACAATCATGGACGTTATAGATTTGGAGCTACGCCTTATTTGACTGCCTTCTTCAGACAATTCAGACTTTGGCAAAGTGGTACTCATCTTATGAATCTCTATTGCCAACCTTTTTGACTCTATATAGATTTCAAGCTCCCTGTAACTTTTCATATTAACGAGTTAGTTTTTTACTATCCGTTGTAACCTGAAAACTGAAACCTGAAACATGTAACATGTAACTTGAAACTCAAGCCGTAACTTTTGCTGCGGTATTGAGAGGAACAGGATTTTTTCTTTCCCCTATTTGCTGACGCCACATCGCATAATACAGACCTTTTTCGTCAAGTAAGGATTCATGAGTGCCGGTTTCGATAACACTTCCCTTTTCTAATACATAAATTCTATCGGCGTGCATGATAGTAGAAAGCCTGTGTGCAATTAAGATAGTTATTTGGTTTCCCTGGTTTGAAATATCACGAATGGTGTCCGTAATCTCTTCTTCAGTTATTGAATCGAGTGCTGATGTTGCTTCGTCAAAAAGCAAAAGCTTTGGTTTACGTAGCAGGGCTCTTGCAATAGAGATTCTTTGTTTTTCTCCACCCGATAATTTAAGACCACCTTCACCAATCATTGTTTCCAATCCCTTATCTGCGCGGGCTAACAAATTTTGACAGGCCGCTTTATTCAGCGCATCCATTAAATCTTCATCGTTTGCCGATGGATTAACAAACATTAAGTTCTCCCGAATGGTGCCGCTGAAAAGGTTTGTGTCCTGCGTTACAAAACCAATTTGATTTCGCAGATCATCGAAGCGAAGTTTGGTTTCATCCAAACCATTATAAAGAATGGTTCCTTCTTTGGGGCGGTACAATCCAACCAATAATTTCATTAAGGTGGATTTGCCACTTCCACTTGGTCCCACAAATGCAATTGTTTCGCCGGTAGTTACATCAAAGCTGATATTGCTAATAGCAGGTTGGTTGGCAGTTTGGTGTTTGAAAACAACGTTTTGAAAAGATAAGGTCTGAATATTTCCTAATGGCTTTGGGTTTGCCGGATCCTTCTCAGGTTCTTTCTTCATCAGGTTATCAAAATTGTTCAATGATGCTTCCGCTTCGCGGTAAGAAAGAAGGATATTTCCAATTTCCTGCAAAGGGCCAAATACAAAAAATGAAAAAATTTGCATGGTCACTAGCTGGCCGGCATCCATAAAACCTCTAAAAATCAGCCACATTAAAATGAATAATATCACCTGCCTGAGTGTATTCACAAATGTGCCCTGGATGAAACTGATGCTCCTGATGCGTTTTACCTTTGTCAATTCCAAACCCAGAATTTTGTAAGTATTCTTGTTTAAGCGAGCTACTTCCTGTTGGGTTAGACCAAGGCTTTTCACCAACTCAATATTCCTTAAAGATTCAGTTGTTGACCCTGCAAGAGCTGTTGTCTCCCCAACAATCTTTTTTTGAATCAATTTAATTTTTTTACTCAGTGCATTTGTAATAACAGTTAACAAAAGAATGCCAGTGAGATAAGCTACCGGAATGCTCCAGTGAATAAATATTGCGGCGTAAATAAATACAAACAAAACACCTACGATCACACCAAATAAAATGTTGATGAAATTGATCATAAACTTTTCAACATCCGCCCGTACTTTGGTTAAAATGGAAAGTGTTTCACCGCTTCTTTGATCTTCGAATTCCTGGTAAGGAAGTTTCATTGCATGTTGCAATCCATCCGTAAAAACTTTTGCTCCAAATTTTTGAATGACAACATTCATAAAATAATCCTGGAAGTTTTTTGCGATTCGACTAATCATGGCAACAGAGATAGATGCAACCAGCAGCCATACGACACCGTAAAGAATTTCTGTTTTTCCTGCCTTATTGATTGTTGGTATTTTGGCAAAAAGAAAGTCATCCCAATTGAACGCATGTTTTGTTTGATGATAGGTAGCCAGATTAATTAGCTTTCCAAAAATGATAGGGTCAACTAATGAAAAACCAATGTTGATGGCAGCAAGAAATAAAACTAACGCTACTAAAAAACGATGAGGTCTTAAATATTTAAAAAGAATCTTCATGTACTCAAAAAATAAGAGTACAAGTTACTAACTAAATTAGTTTGATTTGTTAAGGGAAATTGAAGTGGAGTTGCAGAATCAAATACGAACTAAGTAATTAGAAATATTCCATCCTTTACCAATCATTTTACGAAATAGTTTGGAGGCAAGCGGTAAACTTTCAAACTTGTTTTTTTCTGTTTCAATTTCTTTTGCGTTGATATTGCGAATTAACTTTACCTGGTTGGGAATACTTTCCTCCTGGTAACGTCCAAAAAAATCTTTAAGTAAAATTTTAAATTCCTGTAACCCCTTGTACGATTCAACATTTTTTGTTTGATCATCAACTTCTTTTACGGGGTATTCGTCTGAATTGAAATACAGAACATTTTTTGCATCGTTCTGTTTGAATTCCGAAATGATAGATTGTTTGTCCTTGTTTTCGGAGATGGGTCTCAATTCAAACTGGTTGAAAAAGCTTCCGTAGGCATCGAGCAAATCAGGGTAATTTGTATATACAATCACGGAGTGATCAGCAGGCGGTTTTAAATTGTAAACCTCGAGATACTTTAAAATAGAATACGCACACTCATAAACTTCGTCTAGAGTGGAAGCGATGTATAAAATGGTCTTTTGCATGTTGTTGAGATAAGCTAAGCCATAAATTTTAATGCCACGTTTAACCAGCCCATCCTTCACGGTCGAGGCTCCTGTACTGAATGGCTTCAGCCAGGTGCTCCACTTTGATGTCCCCGCTTTGTGAAAGATCTGCTACGGTCCTTGCTACTTTCAAAATTCGGTCGTATGCCCTCGCCGACAAGTTAAGTCTCTCCATAGCCAGTTTCAATAAATTTTGCCCTGCTGTGTTGATGACACAAATTTCTTTAAGCATTTTACTGCTCATTTGTGCATTGCAATAAATTTCTGGGTATGTTTGGTACCGGGTTGCCTGGATATCTCTTGCTTTAATAACTCGTTCCCGAATAGTGGCTGAATTTTCCTGCGGCTTCAACGTCGACAATTCGCTGAACGCAACCGGTGTCACTTCTACATGCAGATCGATTCGATCTAACAAAGGCCCCGATATTTTGTTTAGATATTTTTGAACAGTTCCGGGCGGGCATGTACAATCACGTTCAGGATGATTATAATAACCACAAGGACAGGGATTCATGGAAGCTATCAACATAAAACTTGCAGGAAAGTCAACAGCTACTTTTGCTCTTGAAATAGTTACCCTTCTTTCTTCCATGGGCTGTCGCATCACTTCCAAAACGGTTCTTTTGAACTCAGGCAATTCATCTAAAAACAAAACACCATTGTGTGCAAGTGAAATTTCTCCAGGTTGAGGCACGCCACCTCCACCTACTAATGCAACATCACTAATTGTATGGTGTGGAGAACGAAACGGACGCCTGGAGATTAGGGTTGAATTCTCAGGCAGCTTTCCCGCAACAGAATGAATTTTTGTTGTTTCCAAAGCTTCCTGCAAACTCAGTGGTGGTAGAATTGTAGGTAACCGTTTTGCCAGCATGGTTTTACCCGCGCCCGGCGGCCCAATGAGAATGGCATTGTGCCCGCCTGCAGCAGCTATCTCTAAAGCCCTTTTTATATTCTCCTGGCCTTTAACATCGCAGAAATCAATTTCAAAATCAGATTGAGAATGAAGGAATTCTTCTCTTGTATTGATAATAATATTATTTAGTCCTGTTTCATTGTTTGAAAAAAAATCAATCACTTCCTGAATATGGGTAACGCCGTACACTTTTAATTGATTAACCATTCCTGCCTCTTTAGCATTTGATTTTGGAACAATTAATCCGGTAAAATTTTCTTTTCTTGCCTGAATGGCGATCGGTAACGCCCCCTTGATTGAACGGATTTCACCATCCAGGCTTAATTCGCCCATTATAATATATCGTTCTAAACTTTCAGGATGAGGAATTTGCTCTGAAGCAGCTAAAATTCCGATCGCTATCGGCAGATCAAAAGCGGTTCCACTTTTTTTTATGTCTGCTGGTGCAAGATTTACCACAATCTTGGTTCGCGGCATTTTATAATTGATGGATTTAATGGTACTCTCTACCCGTTGCAAACTTTCCTTTACCGCATTATCTGGTAAACCAACAATTGTGTAATTCGTGCCGGTAGCCATCCAATTTACCTCTACTGTAATTGTAATTCCCTGTACTCCGTAAACAGCACTTCCGTAGGTTTTGACCAGCATTTTAGTTTGGTTAAAAGTTAAAGAGAAGAATTATTTTATTACAAAAAAAGGGTATTTCTACTGACACAATACATATTCAACCCCAACCTCTATTTGATTATTTGGCTGATTATTGAATTATGGAAGTTGATGAGTATACTATCGGCAAAGCTTTTGCACTATTCCCCAAAAACGACGAACTCATGAAACAGTATTCATTATTTGGGCTATTAGTATTAGTAACGGCAATGACGTTATCGTCATGTGAAGTCGTTGGAGGCATTTTTAAAGCCGGCATGTGGGTCGGAATTTTATTTGTTGTGTTAGTAGTAGGATTGATATTGTGGCTGGTGGGAAGAGGACGGAGATAAGTTCTTCCTGCAAAAATATAGCGTAGCTCCATGGTGATAGGTTAATCATAATCATATCATCATGGATTTTTTGTCTTACATCTTTAATCTCCCTCAGTTGAAGATCCAAATGCCCTTTCCAAACGGTTGGTCTTATTATTCTACCTAACTTAAGGCGTGTTTCGAAAATCGACAATACAACTATTAAGATTTCATTTTTCACTTTTTTTACTTCCTATCTATTTATTTGCAATTAGCCAAATACCGGTTATCAACTGGACAAATGCTGTTGTCGTTTTTTTTATATTACATGTGTTAGTATACCCTTCCAGCAACGGATATAATTCCTATATGGATCGGGACGAAACGCCTATTGGAGGATTAAAAAACCCGTTACAGCCTACCAGGGAATTATTTTATGCTACGGTTGTAATGGATGTAATGGCAATTGCTCTTTCTTTTTTTATAAATACATTATTTACCCTGTGTATATTACTCTACATTCTCGCGTCCAGGGCATACAGCTACAGAAGAATTCGCTTGAAAAAATATCCTGTTATCGGGTTTTTAACCGTGTTCATTTTCCAGGGAGCCCTTGCCTTTTTTGCAGTGTTTCATGCAGTGCAAAACAATTTGACATTGGATACGCCTATTTTTCCTTGTTTGGTGTCAAGCATGTTAATTGGAGCATTATATCCACTCACTCAAATTTATCAGCATGAAGAAGATAAAAGGGATGGAGTGATTTCGATTAGTTATTTACTAGGGAAAAAAGGAACATTTGTTTTTAGCATGCTTCTTTTTTTATCAGCAACCTTTCTGTTGTATATGCGTTTTAAACAAATAAATGAAGTGAACCATTTTTATTGGTATTTGTTGATCATGTTCCCGGTTGTAGTTTACTTTCTTTATTGGATGAGTAAAGTATGGACTAACGAAGAAGCCGCCAATTTCCGAAACAGCCTCCGGATGAATATACTTTCAACTATCTGCACAACTACTTTTTTTATCATCATTATTGCAACAAAACATTGAGCAAAATCATTTCAATAGGTACAGCAGTTCCCGCTTATTGCCATCAACAGGCGGATATTTTAAACTTTATGCAAGCCGTATACGCCGCTACGGAACAAGACAAGCGAAAGCTTCGCTACCTCTATCAGCAAAGTGGTATCCAACAACGATATTCCGTCATTTCTGACTATAGTAAACCGTTAGACGAATGGAAGTTTTATCCGCAAACGGAAAACCTTGAACCTTTCCCTTCCCTCGAACAGCGAATGATGATCTTCAATAAACAAGCACCGCTTCTATCAGTAGATGCAATACGTAATTGTTTAGGTCATTCACATGATTCTAAAAAGATCACTCATTTAATTACGGTAAGTTGTACCGGTATGAGTGCGCCGGGTTTGGATCTGCAGGTACTGGAACTCATGGATTTTGGAAAAAATATTTTCAGAACCTCGGTGAACTTTATGGGATGTTTTGCAGCAATTCATGCCCTGAAGATAGCCGATGCTTTTTGCAAAACCGATTCAAATGCACAGGTGCTGATTGTTTGTACGGAATTGTGCACCCTTCATTTTCAAAGAGAGGCTACATTAGATAACATTACTTCTTCCCTTTTATTTGGAGATGGCTCGGCCGCCGTTTTAGTAAGTAGCGATCAAAATAAATATGAAGGATTGCACATTGATAGTTTTTACAGCCAGGTCATTCCAAAGGGCAAAAGAGACATGGCATGGGAGCTCTCTTCCAATGGATTTTTAATGACTCTTAGCGGGTACGTCCCCGATTTGATTGAAGAGGATTTTGAAAAAATAGTGAACAGCGCATTGGATAGTGATGGGAGTCATAAAGAAGAGATCTCGCACTGGTGTATTCATCCAGGCGGGAAAAGAGTTCTGGAGGCCATTCATAAGAGTTTGAAGTTTACAAACGGGCAACTATTAACCTCTCATAAAGTGCTGAACGAATTTGGTAATTTGTCGTCAGCAAGCATCTTGTTTGTGCTGAAGGAAATGCTACATCAGAAAAAAGAAATCAAAAAAATGTTTGGTGCAGCCTTCGGTCCTGGCCTTACAGTAGAAACGTTTACTGCGCATTATTCATGATATCACTGCAACAACGGTCATATAAAAAAGAACTGCTCGATAGAAAGGATATTCCGTTTGACGATATAAAACGCAATATGCAGGAGTTGGATTTCATCAACAGGAAATTAGGGGGTCATGATATTACATTGGATGGAATTGTTGCCCTAATAAAAAACCAAATGTTTTTTAACTCTAAACTAACCATTGTTGAAATCGGATGCGGTGGAGGTGATAATTTAAGAGCCATTAGAAACTGGGCTGAACGGGTACATCTTCCCGTGAAATTAAAAGGTATTGACATCAATTCGGACTGTATTACCTATGCAGTTCAACAAAAAAAGAACAGGGGAATTCAATTTTCCGTTTCTGACTACAAAGATTTTTCTTTTGAAGAAAAGCCGGACATTATTTTTTCCTCTTTGTTTTGCCACCACTTTAGCGAAACAGAATTGATTTTTATGCTTCAATGGATGGACAGAAACAGCCAGCTTGGCTTTTTTATCAATGATTTACATCGGCATTGGTTAGCGTATTACTCCATTAAAATGTTAACGAAACTATTTTCTAAAAGTTACCTTGTAAAAAATGATGCGCCCCTGTCTGTGCAAAGAGGTTTCAAGAGAAACGAGTGGAACACTATATTTGAAAAAGCGGGCATTAACAATTTTGATTGTAAATGGCGATGGGCTTTTCGTTGGCTAATAACCTTTTTACATGCAAAGCAAGAATGATTTTGACGTTGCTATAATTGGAGGCGGCTTAGCAGGTTTAGCCACTTCTATTTTAATTGTACAATCAGGTTACTCCGTTATTTTATTTGAGAAAGAAAAATATCCGTTTCATAAAGTTTGTGGCGAATATGTGAGTTTAGAAAGCTGGAATTTTTTAATCCAATTGGGACTTCCATTACCTAAAATGGGATTGCCAATAATTGACACTTTGCTTTTGACTGCTCCAAATGGAACCGCTTTTAAAACAAAATTGCCACTAGGTGGCTTTGGAATCAGTCGCTACTATTTAGATTCTCAATTAGTTGAAATTGCCAAACAAAGGGGCATTCATATTCTTGACAACACGAAAGTTGATGATGTTGTGTGTAATACAAACTTTCAGATAACTGCTCATCCAAATAAATTTGTTTCAACAGTTTGTTGCGCAGCTTATGGAAAGCGTAGCAACCTTGACATCAAATGGAAAAGAAATTTTCTAAACTCGCCCAACCAAAGGTTAGAAAACTATGTCGGAATAAAGTACCACATTAGAACTAACTGGGAAAAGAATGTAATAGGACTACATAATTTTGAAAACGGCTATTGCGGTATATCAAAAATTGAAGAAGATAAATACTGTCTGTGTTATATGACTTTAGCAGACAATCTAAAAAAATCCAACAACAATATTTCTCAACTTGAAGAAAATCTTTTGTACAAAAACCCACATCTAAAAAAAATATTTCTTAACAGTGAAAAATTTGAATCCTTCCCTGTAACCATTTCCCAAATTAATTTCAATAAGAAAACACAGATCGAAAATGGTATACTAATGCTTGGTGACAGCGCAGGAATGATTACCCCGCTGTGTGGTAATGGAATGAGCATTGCATTGCATTCAGCAAAAATTGCCGCCACCATAATTAAAAATTTCCTTGAACAAAAAATTTCAAGACCAGAAATGGAAGAACGATACACTAAAGAGTGGACCCATCTTTTTGCAAAGAGGTTAAAAACAGGAAGAATATTGCAAAACTTTTTCGGAAGCGATCGCCTCAGCAATGTATTTGTTAGTTCATTTAATACATTTCCTTTTTTAGCCCGCCCTTTGATTAAAATGACACATGGTAAACCATTTTAAGGCACACGCTTTGTATTTTTATCTGTAAATCTGTGTAATGGCTGAAACTAAGAAAACTGTAGTATTAGGAGCATCAAGCAACCCTGCCCGTTATAGCTATTTGGCTGTTCAACGTCTTCGTGCTCACAATCACCCGGTTACTGCTATTGGCCGAAGAGTTGGACAGGTGGCCGATGTAAACATTACAAAAGATCATTTACAGGAGAACGATGTTGATACAATTACACTTTATCTGAATCCTAAAAACCAGGTTGAATATTACGACTACATTTTAAATCTTCATCCTAAGCGAATCATTTTTAATCCCGGCACTGAAAATGAAGAGCTAATGCAAAAGGCAAAAGAAAACAACATAAAACCTGTGATTGCATGCACTTTGGTAATGCTTGGAACAGGACAGTATTAATACCATCACTGATAGAATTGTTACGATAAAAAATCAAGAGTTATCACCTTATAAATAATAACCCTGCCGCGTAATTTTGGGTAATTCGGTTTAGAAATTTTTGCGTATCCATATCATGCAGACAAACCGCTGCAAAACCAATATCCATGAAATCGCTCAAAACCATTGCTTTCGTTTTGTTCTTTGGGTTCAATTGGCTGTTCTCCACAGGCCAGGAAAAAATACCTATTAACGAGCCCAATTACAATAAGTCCAAACTATTTGAAGACCTTCCACAGAAAATGTTTCTTGCGGTTTCCGATCTTGAACCTTTGTTTGACGCTGCTGTTGGCGCTCCTGTTTTGGCGAAACTTACGCCTGGCTTTCAATTTAAAGGAACGATTGTTTCCAGAACTGGGGATCAAAAAACTTCGGTAAGATCAGTTGTAATCAGGTCCGCCACCAGGCAGGGCGCTGCCTTCACGTTTACTAAAATCATTAACGATGACGGAAGCGTTGTTTATGGTGGCAGGATAATTAGTATGGAAAGCATTGATGCCTACGAAATCATAAAAGAAAACAATCAATACATTTTACAGAAAAAAAATTACTATGAAATGGTGAGAGAATAATTGAATCTGTTTGCTTTTCCAATCCTATCCAAATCCAGATA
>Ga0070664_100001668_pt1 | contig 17764 bp, 14 predicted proteins | sample KBSC73metaG_FD_65863 | JGI IMG/M metagenome (GOLD analysis project Ga0070664, IMG submission 65863) | Corn rhizosphere microbial communities from Kellogg Biological Station, Michigan, USA - KBS C7-3 metaG | ecosystem: Host-associated > Plants > Roots > Rhizosphere > Soil ... | reverse complement strand
AATGGAAGCGGATGATGTCCTTGCCGACCATGTGGAGGTCGGCCGGCCAGTACTTCCACAGCGGGCTGTTGGTGTCGGGATAGCCGCACTCGGTGATGTAGTTGGTGAGGGCGTCCAGCCAGACGTACATGATGTGCTTGGGATCGCCCGGCACCGGCACGCCCCACAAGAAGCTGGTGCGCGATACCGAGAGGTCCTGCAGCCCGCCCTTCACGAAGCTCAGGATCTCGTTGCGGCGGCTGTCCGGCCCGATGAAGTCCGGGTTCTTTTCGTAGAACGCGAGCAGCCGATCGGCCCAGGCCGAAAGCTTGAAGAAGTACGACGGCTCCTCGACCCAGCTCACCTCGGCGCCGGTCGGAATGGCGCGGCGCTTGCCGTCCTGGCCGACCTCGGTCTCGCCCTCGACGAAGTAGGTCTCGTCGCGCACCGAGTACCAGCCGGCATACTTGCCGAGATAGATGTCGCCCGATGCGACCAGCTTCTCCCACAGCGCCTGGCACGACTTGTAGTGTCGGGGCTCGGTGGTGCGGATGAAGTTGTCCGGGGTGTAGTTCATCTTGCCGACAAGGTCGCGGAACGACTGGCTCACCTTGTCGGTGAAGGCCTGCGGCGACAGCCCGGCATTGGCGGCGGCGCTCTCGACCTTCTGGCCGTGCTCGTCGGTGCCCGTCAGGAAGTGGACGTCGTAGCCGTCGAGCCGCTTGAAGCGCGCGAGCACGTCGCACGCCAGGCTCGTGTAGGCATGGCCGATGTGCGGGACGTCGTTGACGTAATAGATCGGCGTGGTGACGTAGTAGGTGCGGCTCGACATGATCCCTGGACTCCGGTCCCGTCCGCCGTCAGCGCATCACCGATTGAAGGGTCAGGAAGCTCACGAGCACCGTCTGCTTGCGGTCCGTATTGACGGCATCGGAGCGGGACAACAGGCGGGCGACCTTTTCCCATGCCTCCATCCAGCGATCAAGGCTCGCCGCCGCCAGGAATTTAGCCCGCAATCCGCGCTCGGCGGGAACCACCGGCGCGGCCCCCTCTCCCACCGCGCCCTCGCGCAACAATCCTTTCAGCCAGCCGTCGAACAGGTAATTGAGTGACCGCCAGTCGGCGTTGGCCTCCTCGCCGCGCCGCGCGAAGCGCTCGGCAAAGCCGTGCAGGCGCGCCATGTCGAGGTCGGGCAAGGTCGACAGCACCTCGACCATCTCGCGATAGAGCGCCAGGCTGCCGGCGCTCGCGAGCTCCAGTGCACGGCCGATGCTGCCTTCGGCGAGCCGCGCGAGCGCTGCACGTTCGTCAGGCGAGGTGCTGGGCGCGTAGTCGCCGAGCAGCGCGATCACCGTTTCGTCCGAAAGCGGATGCAGCGCCAGTCGCCGGCAGCGCGAGCGGATGGTCGGCAGCAACCGGCCCGGCGCATGCGCCACGATCAACAGCACGGCATTGGGCGGCGGTTCCTCCAGGATCTTCAGCACGGCGTTGGCCGCGTTGCGATTCATCTCGTCCGCCGAATCGACGATCGCGACGCGCCAGTCCCCCATCGCCGGCGTCATGTGCATGAACTCGCCCAGACCGCGCACGTCGTCGACCACGATCTCGTTGCGGATGCGGCCGGTGTCGGGGTTCATCGTCCGGCGCAGGTGGAACAAGTCGGGGTGCGAGCGCGCATCGACCAGCGCACGTCCCGGCGCCTCGCGCGCCACCTCGAGGCTGTCCGGCGCGCCGAACAGGCCGCCCGCCTGCCCCGCCAGCAGGAAGCGGGCGAAGCGCCAGGCAAGCGTCGCCTTGCCGATGCCGCGCGGTCCGGTCAGCAGCCAGGCATGGTGCAGCTTGCCGGTCTGCTGTGCCGCCAGCATCGTACGCTCGGCCGTGTCGTGGCCGACCAGCCGCTCATTGCGCCATGGCGGCGGCCAGTCGTAGGGCCATTCGAGCTTCTCCAATTCGGCCGGATCGGCGCTGACCTTGGCGCGCGCCATTGCTTCAGGCTCCCAGCCGCTCGACGGCGACGCGCGCGATAGCGGCGGCAACGGCGTCGATGTCCTGCGCGGCGTCGATCACTGCGCAGCGTTCGGGTTCGTTGCGGGCGATGGTGAGGAAGCCCTCGCGCACCCGTTCATGGAAATCGCGCGGCAGGCTCTCGTAGCGCGTCTCCGCGCCTCGTCGGCTGGCGGCACGGGCAAGGCCGGCATCGACCGGCAGGTCGAGGATCAGGGTCAAATCCGGACGGAACGCGCCGACGGCCACGTCGTACAGGCGATCGAGCGTGGCGAGATCGAGGGCGTGGCCCCAGCCCTGATAGGCGCGGGTCGAATCGGCGAAGCGGTCGCTGATCACCCAGGCGCCGCGTTCGAGCGCGGGCCACACCGTCGTGCGCAAGTGATCGCGGCGCGCGGCGAAGTGCAGCAACGCCTCGGTCGTGCCGTCCCAGCGCTCGACCGGGCCTTCGACCAGGAGCTTGCGGACCATTTCGGCGCCCGGCGAGCCACCCGGCTCGCGCGTCGTCACGATCTCATGCTTGGCCTTGAGCCGCTCCGCCAGCCGCGCGATCTGCGTCGACTTCCCCGCTCCTTCGCCGCCCTCCAGGGTGATGAAGCGCCCCGGTACGGCGAGACTCACGACCACCAGCCGAGCAGGTAGTGTCTCGCCAGGCTGAACATGCGGCCGACGAATCCCGCGCGCGGAACGTCGGCACCGGCCTCGAGCGGATACTCGATCACCCGGCCGTCGGGCATCGTGACCGCAGCACTGCCGAGCTTGGCACCCTTTGCGATCGGCGCCGGCAGTGGTCCGTCGAACTTGGCGACCACGCGCGGGCTGGCGGACTGGCCGGTCGGCAGCGTCATCTGGATCGAGCGCGGCGAGACCAGCGCCACCTTGTCCTGCGCGCCGAGCCACACCGGCGCCTCGGCGACCGTGTCGCCCGCCTTGAACAGGGTGGTATTGGTGAAGTCGCGGAAGCCCCATTCGAGCAGCCGAATGGTCTCGCGCGCGCGGATGGCGCCACCCTCGTGCTGCTTCATGCCCATGGCAAGACCATTCACCACCAGGATGAGCCGCCGGCCGTCGCGCACCGCCGACACGGTCTGGCCGAAGCCGCCCTCCTCTGTGTGGCCGGTCTTCAGCCCGTCGACGCCGGGCGTCTGCTTCAGCAGCAGGTTCCGGTTGTCCTGCTTGATGTTGCTGTGGGTCCAGTTGGTGATCGAATAGTAGTGATAGTACTTGGGAAAATCGTTGATCTCGTGCCAAGCGAGCAGCGCAAGGTCCTTGGCCGTGGTCATCTGCCCTTCGGCCGGCCAGCCCGAGGCGTTCTTGAACACCGTGCCCGTCATGCCGAGCTCTTTCGCCTTCTTGTTCATGCGCTCGGCGAAGGCTTCTTCGCTGCCGGCGATGCCTTCGGCGACCACGATGCAGGCGTCGTTGCCCGATAGCACGATCATGCCCTTGATCAGATCCTCGACCGTCACCTCGCTGCCAGGATCGCCGACGTACATCGTCGAGCCCTGCCGCGACATGCGCCAAGCCTTCTCGCTCACCTGGAACTTGGTATCGAGCTTCAGCCGGCCGGCCGCCAGCTCCTCGAAGACGAGGTAGACCGTCATCATCTTCGCCATCGACGACGGGTGCATCGGCTTGTCGGCGTCCTTGAACAGCAGGACGGTCGAGGTTTGCGGATCGACCATGAAGGCGTACTGCGCCAGCGTGGGAATGCCGATCTGCGACGGCGTCATCGCCTCGGGGGGCGGCTGATCTGTCTTGGGCTTGGCCGTGGTTTGCGGTTTCGCCGACGGCTTGGCTGGCTTGTGCGCCGGCGGGCGCTTGGGGTCCTGCTGGGCGAAGGAGTCGATGGTCGCGCCGCCGAGAGCAGCAACCGCAACAAGCGCCACGAGTATCCGATCAATCCGCCACGACACGAGCATCACCATAACCTGAACGCTTGAGCCGGTCGGCGACAATGCCGGCGGCCTCCTGCGTCGAATAGGGACCCAGGCGCACACGATACACCTCACGCCCGCCCGAGGACGCCGGGGAAATCTCGGTCGAGCCGTAACTGGTGATCAGGCCGCGCTGCTTCTCCGCATTGCCCATGCTGGAGAAGGCGCCGGTCTGGACATAGAACCCGCTGCCGGGCTGCACGTAGCCGCCCGTCGCCGCCGCGGCGATCGAGGCGACGCTCGGCGACCCCTGCCGCGGCGGTGGGGGCGGCGGTTCGCTCGGAAGGCTCGGCGGCGGGCTGGGATAGACCGTGACGGGCGGCGTCGGCGGAGGGGACGCAGCGGGTGCGGGCGCAGGCGGCGGCGCGGGCTGAGGTGCTGCCACGACTGGCGGCGGCGGGCGGTTGCCGGCGATGTACTGGTTGAGCGCCGCGCGCTGCTCGTCCGGCCCTCCGCCGTTCAGCGCGATCTGCTTCATGGCGAGGCTTTCGGCCTCGAGCTGATCGATCCGGATCCGCGCCGTGCCGCGGCCGATCATGCCGAGTTCCTGGGCGGCGGCGCGCGAGACGTCGAGGATGCGCGAGCGGGCATATGGCCCTCGGTCGTTGACCCGCACGATCGTCGATTGGCCGTTGTCGAGGTTGGTCACCCGCAGCACGCAGGGCATCTGCAGGGTGCGGTGGGCAGCCGTGTGGTCGCTCTGGTCATAGACCTCGCCGTTGGCGGTGTACTTGCCGTGGAAGCCCGGCCCATACCACGAGGCAACGCCGGTTTCGGTGTGGCGGAATTCCTCCATCGGTACGTAGGTGACCCCGTCGATCGTGTACGGATTGCCGACCTTGTAGAAGCCGCGCTGGGCGACCGCGGGCCCGTGATGGCGGCTGCCGCAGGCCGTCAGGGCCGCCAGCAGCACCAAGATCAGGCAAAAACGCGCCGGTTTCTCAATATTTAGGGCCATCCCGCTGTGATCATACATCAGCTTGAGATAGCCGTCAGGGTGTGTTGCATGCGGCCCGTTGGGCGGCCCGCGTTAGGCTTGCTCGCCTGCCACTTCCAGCGCGCCTCGGAAGCCTCCGATGCCCATTTATAAGGGCTCTAGACGATTCTTCCCATATTCTGTCCATCCCCCTGCATGCAGTGCATGCATTGATATCATTGCATGCACTCTGTCGCGGGCTAACTGTGCTGCCAGTTCGCCGCCAGTGTGGGCGCGAGGTCGGCTGCGAGCCCGGCTGGCAGGGTCGTCTGGCCGAGCGGCGGAGGAGTAAAGGCCGCCATCGCCTGCACCAGCTGGTCGACCGCCGAGGCGGTGGCAACGAAGCCGTCGCCGGCATCAATCTGGGCGAAACGGTTGCCGGTCGAGGCGTACCAGCCTGCCACCGTCATCGACTGGTCCTCGCCGATCACCGAGACCACCAGATCGTTGTTCGACTGGGCGAACCAGAGCTGGTCGTGCGCGACTCCGGCGTCGAACGCCACGGTGTCGCTGCCGTCGGTCGAGGAGGCGTGGACGGTGTCGTTGCCGTCACCGCGGGCGAAGGCGAAGGTGTCGTTGCCCGGGCCGCCGGTCAGCATGTCATTGCCCTGCCCGCCTCGAAGCGTGTCGGCGCCGCCGCCGCCATTCAGCGTGTCGGCCTGGTCGCCACCGATGAACGTGTCGTTGGCGCTGCCGCCGTTGATGGTCGCGGCCGTGCCGTCGATGCCGTTGATCCTCATGCCGGTGTCGTTGCCGGTGACGGACGTGACGCCCTGTTGAAGATCGGCGATCTCGACGTTGGCCCCGATCGTGTAGTTGCTCACATAGATCTGCGCGGTGTCCGTCCCCTCGCCCGGCTGCTCGACGATCACCGCATCCGGGCTCTTGACGATGTAGGTGTCGTCGCCGATGCCGCCGATCAGCTGGTCGCCGGCGCCACCATCGCTCGTGAGCGTGTCCTTGCCGGCCTCGCCGTACAGCGTGTTGGTGCCGCCCCCGCCGATGATCGTGTCGTCGCCGCCCCCGCCGTGAATGACGTTGCCGAGGTCGTTTCCGGTGATCGTGTCGTTGCCGCTGCCGGCCGTGAGATTGCTGATCTCCGAGACCTGCTGATCGTCGTAGAGCATCGTGTTGTAGACATTGCCCTGCGCGTAGGACTGCTCGATGAGGGGCCGGGAGTCACTGACCTGGACGCCCGAGGAGAACATCGAGAACAGCGAATAGTAGGCGTGACTGGGCGCGTATTGTGGCGTGCCGGCCTGGCTATCGAGCTGGGCAAGCTGGGCGATCGAGAACGTCATCCACTGATCAGGCCGCATGTCGTCGACCTGGTTGTCGGTGAAGTTGCTCAGGTCGTAAGTGGCGGTCGCGCCCTGGGTCCAGACCGTCTCGAAGATCTTGTTGCCGGTCTTGTTGCCCGCCGTGATGAGTTGCGGCTGGGTGACGCCGTCGAGAACCAGCGTTTGCAGACCCGTCGTCTTGTCCCAGCTGTAGGTCGCCGGCTTGCCTTCAGCGTCGAAGTTCGCGCCGTACATCGCCTGGAGGGCGGCGATGTCGAACATCTGGTAGGTCTGCGTCGAGGAGCCGTTGACTGCGGTGGTAAGGTCACCGGCGTTCATGTAGCTCCAGTAGGTCATGACCGAGAATTCGCTGTCATTGACCTCGTCGGGCAGTGCCGGATTGTCGAACTCCGCCTCGTGGCCGTGCTTCAGCCCGAGCGCATGGCCGAGCTCATGGATGATGGTGTTGAACCCGTCACTGCCGATGTAGTTCGCTGTGACGACGCCGTTGTTGCCCAGCACGGTGTCGCCGCGGCCATTGTAGTCGGCAAACGGCAGGCCGGCATGGGCACCGCTCATCGTCGTGATCTGCGCAAAGCGCAACGCCGCGTCGGCTCCCGACCCGGATGCCGCCGGGACGAACGTCAGCCGCGTGAACTGCTGGATCATCTTGAAGGCGGTGAGCACTGCCGCCTGCTGCGCCGAGGTCAGTACGGCGAAGCCGGGGCCGTTGATCGTGGCTGCATCGCCGTAGTTCGTGACTCCGGTGAAATAGTCGGCGCGCGAGGACGGGAAGTAATAACTGAGTTGGCTGACGGGCGTTCCGCCGTTGTCCGTCGTCGTCCAGCGAAGGTTGGACATGACTGCGAGCACGTTGGCCGCCAGTCCGGTGGTGTCGACACTGCCGCCATAGGCGTTGCCCTTCGGCAGGTTGGATGGCGTGCCGCCGCTCGTGATTTCGTCGTCAGCCATGGCCCTTCGTCCCTCCCCAACGACGTCTGGTCCCGAGCTTGCGCTGAAGGGGGTCGTAGCAGTATTTGCAGTGGCTCGTTTGACCCTTCGTCTCTAGTGCATTGACCGTCTGTCCCAGACCATGAGCGCCGGCCAGAAGCTGCCCTTCAGCCAATTCACCACGGCCCGGATGCGGCCACGCGATCAGTTCGAGGCCTGGCACGAAAGCATCTCGGTCATCTTCCAGACCGCCCTCCTGCCCGGTCACCCGATCGAGGCAGGGTTTGCCGCCACCCTCAGCGCCTACCACCTCGGCAAGCTGATGGTGAGCCAGGTCGATTTCGACGCCCAACGTTTCGTGCGCGATCGCCGCAAGCTCACTCGCGACGGCATGGACCACTATCTGGTGCAACTCTATGCGACTGGCGGTCTGGACGGCGTCGCCGACGATCGCGAGCGCGTCCTACGGGGAGGCGACGTGCAAATTCTCGACCTTGCCCGGACCAACGACACGGTGGCCCGGGCGTCGAGCACGGTGGCCGTGGTGGTGCCCCGCGAGGCGCTGTGCGAGGCCATGCATACCGACAATCTGCACGGGCTGGTCTTGCGCGGCGATGCCGGCGTCGGCGGGCTGTTGGCCGACCACATGCGGGCGCTGATCGCGCGTGCCGGCGTCATCACCGTGGGCGATGCGGCGGCCATCGCTCAGGCCACGACCGACATGATCGCCGCATGTTTCCGCGCGACGGCAGAGACGATGGCGCGGGCGCGCCCGGCGCTCGAGGCCACCCTGCTGGAACGCATCCGCGGGCATATCGAAACGATGCTCGGTTCGTCGGGGCTCAGCGTCGACGCGCTGTGCCAGACGTTCGGCGTCTCGCGCAGCGCGCTCTACCGCCTGTTCGAGCCCCTGGGCGGCGTGTCGGCCTACATTCAGATGCGACGGCTGGCGCGCACCCATGATGACCTCGCCGACCCGAGCCGGGCATCTCACAAGATCTACGAGATCGCCTATCGCTGGGGCTTCGTCAGCGAGGCGCATTTCAGCCGCGCCTTCCGCCGCGCGTTCGGCACCACGCCCGGCGAGGTTCGCGCGGGCGCCGCGCGCGGGCTCACCATGGCGGAAAGCAACCTCGTCGATCTGGGCAGCGAGCGCGCCTATCGTGGCTGGCTGCGCAGCCTGCGCCACGCCTAGTCATGCACCGCCTCAGGCAGCGGCGATCCGGTCCGACAATATTCCCACCGCCAATCCGAAAAAATCGGATTGATTCCATCGCAGGATGACGCGGAAATTCTCGGTGGTGCGATAGGCCGGCCCCTTGGCGCCGGCCGGCCGCACGATACGCTCGCCCTTGCGCGCCGGCGTGCCGGCCGCGACCTCCTCTCCCCATCCCTCGCCCGGCCGCCAGCCGACGCGGTGCAGGTAGTTGGCGATCGAGGCGAAGACGTCGGCCTTGTTGGTCCAGATGTCCTTGCGGCCGTCGCCGTCGCCATCGGCCGCATAGGCCAGGAAGCTGGTCGGGATGAACTGGCACTGGCCCATCGCACCGGCCCATGAGCCCTTCATGCCGTGCAGGCCGATGTGACCCTGCGACACGATCCTGAGGGCGGCGATCAGCTGCTCGCGAAAGAACTTGGCGCGGAAGCCGTTGTAAGCGAGCGTCGCCAGTGCCGAGACGACCTCGAAGTCGCCGAGCCGCGTGCCGTAGTTGCTTTCGATGCCCCACAGCGCGGTCAGGATCGGCTCGGGCACGCCATACGATCCGGCGAACCGGGAGAGCAGCGCGCGGTTCTCCTTGAGCAACGCCCGGCCGCGCGTGACTCGCTCGGGCGAGACGACGACCGCGAGGTACTCGTCGAACGACATCTTGAATTCCGGCTGATTGTGCGCGAGCTCCATCACCCGCGGGATCAGCTCCACATTCGAGAAAGCGTTGTCGAGCGTGCCCTGGTCGACGCCGGCGCGCAGCGCATCGGCGCGCAGGCCGGCGAGCCAGCCGGAGAACTTCGGATCGGGCGACTGCGCGCGCGCAAACGCCGGCGACAGCGCCGCCGCCAGGCAAACCAACCGACGGGAGATCATCGGTTCGAGAGCTGGTTCAGCTTGGCTTGATCGAGGATCAGGACCTCGTCCTCGTTGAGGTCGATGATGTTGTGCTGGCGCAGCTTGGAGAAGGCGCGGCTCACCGTCTCGAGCCGGAGGCCGAGATAGTCGGCGATGTCGCTGCGCTTCATTGGCAGCGGCAACGGGCGTGTCTGCACGTTCCGGGCGGCGTAGGCGGCGGTCATCATGGCCACGAAATTGGCGACCCGCTCGGTCGAGGTCAACTGGCCGACGACGCTCAGATGCGCACCGGCCATCTTCAGGCGGTCGGCGAGGTTCCGTCGCATCTCCTCGGCGACGTCATTGTTGCGGTTGACGAAGCCGCCGAAGCGCTCGCGGTTGAACGAGCAGGTCTCGGCCGTGGTGATCGCCTCGCCGTCGAAGGCGTGGCGCCCGTCGGTCTCCAGGTAGCCGCAGATGTCACCCGGCAGGAAGAAAGCGATGATCTGCCGCCGCCCGTCCGCCAGCGTGCGCGATTCGGCGACGATCCCCGAGGTGACCTTGAAGACAGCGCCGACCGGACTGCCGGCTCGGAACAGGTAGCTGCGCTTGTCCCAACGGTGCCTGCAACCTGTCTCGAACAGCTCGCGCTGTCGCTCCGGTTCGAGCAGGTGGCAGACGTTGTATTGCTTGCCGATGCAGCGGTCGCATGGCAACGGCCCGTTGGTCCCGAAGTGGCCAATCGAACTGGGCATACTGACCCCCTTCCTCGCCCCGCTCCTCGCGAGGCCTACGCTCTTCGACGCTCATCCAACGCGTCCTGTCTTCAGTTCCAGCTCAGGATCACGCCGACATCGCCTCTCATCCCCCCGGGGAAATCGACGATGTGATACTTGATGGTGTAACCGCGCGGCTTGAGCTGCCGTTCATAGAATTCGAACAGCTCCTTGGGGATGCCGGTCAGTGTCTTTTCCCACCCTGCCTCGGCCTGGTCGATGGCGCGGCCGTTGTCAGTGCAGAGATGATTGGGGAAGCGGAAGATCTGAACCGCCGTCAGGCCGTTCTCGACCGCGCGATTAACGATGTGCGAGGCCTTCTCGATGATCTGCTCGTCGGTCAGCCCCGACCGCTTGCTGAGCCGATCGAGCAAGGCCTGCTTTTCGGCTTCGGCGGCCGCATGCGCCTTGGCCGCGGCGGAGGCCTTCTCACCTTCGGCGAGAGCGATCTTGGCCTGAAGATCTTTGGCGCTCAGCAATGTACTCACGGAGGGCCCCTCGGTTGTGAGTACTCAGTCTCGCTGTAATTACGCAACCGTACATTGACCAATGTCAACGGCGATCACAAACACAATCGTCGATAGCCGGAAGTGCAAATTTGCGGTCGGCGCCCCGCTCACGAAACCAGCGAAACAGAACTGTCTTTCGGGTGTTACCAGCGTTGTTCAACGTAGCGCCGCCGCTTCATCGGCGCGGCGTCGTCGTACGCCTTCTTGTCGCTGCGCTTGGGCAGTTTGACTTTTTCGCGGTCGATCCGCTTGTACGGGATCTGCGCCAGGAGGTGGGAAATGATGTTCAGGCGTGCGCGCCTCTTGTCGTTGGAATCGACGACGTACCAGGGCGCGTGGGCGCTGTCGGTGTTATCGAGCATGACGTCGCGCGCACGCGAGTAGTCGTACCAGCGGCGGAAGGATTCGACGTCCATCGGGCTCAACTTCCACTGGCGCACCGGGTCGTCGATGCGGGCGTTGAACCGCCTCTCCTGCTCTTCCTGCCCGACCTCGAGCCAGATCTTCAGCAGGCGGATGCCGCCGTCGACCACGAAGCGCTCCATGATCGGACAGAGCTTCAGGAAGCGTTCGTGCTGCTCAGGTGTCGCAAAGCCCATGACGTACTCGACCCCGGCGCGATTGTACCAACTGCGGTCGAAGATCACGATCTCGCCACCGGCCGGGAAGTGATCCATGTAGCGTTGCATGTAGAGCTGCGTCTTCTGGCGATCCGACGGCGCCGGTAGAGCCACCACCCGGAAAACCCGCGGACTGACGCGCTCGGTGATCGCCTTGATCGTACCGCCCTTGCCGGCGGCGTCGCGTCCTTCGAACACGATGATGACGCGCTCACCACTGGCCTTCACCCACTCCTGCAGGTGGCACAGCTCTTCCTGCAGCTTGCGCAGTTCCTTCTCGTAGGTCTTGCGGTCGAGCCGGCCGCCGTCCTTGCCCTTGTCTTTGTCCTTCTTCGACATCGGCGTGTTCCTCTCGTCTTGGGCAACGATAGGCCCAAGCCGGCTCCCCGTCACGTTTGCTTGCTTTGACAACGGTCAATGCCGGTTGCGTCCGCGGCTCACATACTCGCCAGCGAGCAATTCGGGAGGAAGCGATGGATTCAATCAAGATCGATCCCGCCCAGAACATACCTCCAGAGTGCGACCATCTACCCGCCAACGTCGATCGCCGCACCTTCCTGATGCGCCATGCCGTGATCGGCGCGGCGGCGGCGATGACCGGCACGACCTGGGCGATGGACGCACGCGCCCAGCAGGCGACCAAGGAGGCCGCGGCGCCGAAGCTCGGCGGCGAGTTGTCGCCCGATCTCAATGTCGTGAAGGCGAGCAAGGGCCCGGTGATGATCCTGGCCGACGAATTCTACAAGGTCGGCCCCGGCCCTTCGAGCTCGCACACGATCGGGCCGATGCGCATCACCTACGATTTCTACCAGCGCTGCACCAAGTTGCCGGCCGACCAACTCGCCAAGGCGGCCGGGCTGAAGGTCCACCTATTCGGCTCGCTCAGCGCCACCGGCAAGGGCCACGGCACCGAGCGCGCGTCGCTGGCGGGCCTGCTCGGCAAGGAGCCTGCGACGGTCGATCCGCTGTTCCTCGACGAGATGCGCGACAAGCCCAACCAGTCCTACCAGGTGAAGCTCGGCGACAAGACCTACACGCTGACCCTTGCCGATATCGTCTACGATTCGACCAAGGGCACCTTCCACCATCCCAACACGATGATTTGCAAGCTGCTCGGCGCCGATGGCAAGTCGATCTACGAGCTCGAGTACTACTCGGTGGGTGGCGGTTTCATCGAATGGAAGGGCTACGAGCCGCCGAAGAAGAACGCGCCCAAGTATCCCTATGCCACGATGAAGGAGCTGCGGGCGCATGCCGAGAAGAACAACCTCACCATCGCCCAGGTCATGATGGCCAACGAGACGACGATCTCGGGCAAGAGCGAGGCGGACGTGAACGCCTTCCTCGACAAGATCATGAACGCCATGGTGGCGACGGTGAAGGTCGGCCTGACCTTCAAGGACGACGTGCTGCCTGGGCCGATCAAGCTGCACTCCAAGGCATCGACGGTCTACGAGCGGGCGCAGGACGACAAGTACGCGGCCGACAAGGCGATCGCGCTGGTCTCGGCCTTCGCCCTCGCCGCCTCCGAGGAGAATGCGCGTGGCCATTTGGTGATCACCGCTCCAACCGGCGGCTCGGCGGGCGTGATGCCGGCGATCGTCTATGCGTTGGCCGAGGGGCCGCGGGCGGTGCCGCGCGAGAAGATCCGCGAAGGCCTGCTGGCCGGCCTCGCGGTCGGCTATCTCTGCAAGCACAACGCCACCCTGGCGGCGGCCGAAGGCGGCTGCCAATCGGAGATCGGCGTGGCCTCGGCGATGGGTGCCGCGCTGATCTGCCAGACGCTGGGCACGCCGCCGCAGGTGCTGGAGAACGCCGCAGAGTCCGCACTCGAGCATCATCTCGGCATGACTTGCGATCCGGTGGCGGGCTACGTCCAGGTGCCCTGCATCGAGCGCTGCGCGTTCGGCGCGGTGAAGGCGTGGATCGCCGTGATGATCGCGACCAACGAGATCGCCTCGCGCCATCGCGTCGACCTCGATACGACCATCAAGACCCTGGCCGACACCGGCAAGGACATGAACGCCAAGTACAAGGAGACGAGCGAGGCCGGTCTCGCCCAGAACCTGGTCCTCTGCTGATCCAATCGTCCCGGGGAGTACGATGACGATGCAGAACCGCAAGGCTGCCGCGATCATGGCGATGATCGCGGCAGTGGGCGTGACCACGCAGGCCCTCGCCCAGAACGCCAATCGCAATGATCCCGTGCCGGCGAAGCCGTTTCAGAGCCTGACGGCGATCGAACGGGGCTTCGCCGTGATACCGACCGCCGAGCCGTTGACGCTGTTCCCGCAGATCCGCGAGGAACTGAAGGACGCGCCGGCCTTCCTCCGCGATTCGAAGGCCGGCATCAACGTCCGCAGCTACTATCGCGACAACATCTCGAATGCGCCGACCAGCGCGGTCTGGAACGAGGCCTGGGCGGCCGGTGGCTCGGTCGCCTTTGAGACCGGCCGGCTGTTCGACCTGATCTCGGGTGGCTTCGTTCTCTACACCTCGTTCCCGGTCTATGCGCCGCTCGATCGCGACGGCACAGGCTTGCTGAAGCCCGGCCAGCAGCAGTACGGCGTGCTCGGCCAGCTCTACGGCAAGGTCCATATCGCCGACACGCACGAGATCATCGCCGGCCGCTATACCTACGATACGCCGTTCATCAACCCGCATGACAATCGCATGTCGCCGAACACCTTCTATGGCTACACGATACACGGCACGTTCGGGGACGAGGCGAGCGGTGGGCCGGCACTGCGTTACGGGGGCGGCTACATCGCCGCGATGAAGGAGCGCAACTCGACCGAGTTCATCTCGATGTCGCGCACTGCCGGAGCCAGCGAGGATCGCGGTGTCGGCGTGCTCGGCGGGATGTTCAGCTGGGGCCCGATGCGGCTCGGCGCGATCGAGTACTACAACCAGGACACAATCAACATCTTCTACACCGAGGGCAAGGTCGGAATGAACCGGGGCTCGGACTTCGAGGCCACCTTGGCGGCGCAGTTCGCCGCCCAGAACAGCACCGGGGCTAACTTGCTCAACAGCGGCAACTACTGGGCCACCAACCAGTTCGGTGTACAGGGCCAGATCGGCTTGCACGACGCGATCCTGTCGGCCGCCTACACTGTGGTGAATCCTGGCTTCAACATGCAGACGCCGTGGAGCTCCAATCCATTCTACACGGACGCCCAGATCCAGTCCTTCAACCGGGCTGGCGAGGGCGCGATCATGGTCGGCCTATCCTATGTTTTCGCGCCGCTCGGCCTGCCGGAGGTGGGCGCCTCGATTCAGTATTTCCGCGGCTGGACCCAGGCGCCGGCGGCCGGCCTGCCGGTGCTCGAGGACGAATGGAACTTTAATCTCGAATGGCGGCCCAACTGGGATGTGCTCAAGGGCTTCTGGCTGCGAGCCCGCTATGGGCAGGCGAAGATCGACCAGAACGGCATCCGCACCACCAACGACGAGGTCCGGCTGATCCTGAATTACGGCATCAAGCTTTACTGAGCAGGATCAGGCCGACGATCTGCACGGCGACGACTTTCACGATCGTCGCCGAGGGGAAGATCATGGCGTAGCCGATGTCAGTGCGGTCGGTCGGCGCCATGCGCGAGGCATAGACCAGGATCGCCGGGTTGCCGGTGGCGCCCGAGGCGACGCCCAGCAGGTCGTCGTACGGCATACGCAGCACGTAGCGCCCCACCAGCAAGATCACGACGATCGGCACCAGCACGACCGCTGCGCCGATCAGCAGCAGGATCGGACCGGTCGCCGCGACCGTGTGGAAAAAGGCCTGGCCCGAATTGATGCCGACCGTCGCGAGGAACAGGGTCAGGCCGAAGTTGCGCAGCACGATATTGGCGGGCAACGGCATCACCCAGGTGATCGGGCCGGTGCGGCGCAGGCGCCCTACGATCAGTGCCACGATCAACGGCCCGCCGCCGATGCCGAGGTTCACCGTACCCACGCCCGGCAACGGAATCGGCACCAGGCCCAGCAGCACGCCCAGCACCATGCCGAGGCCGATCGAGATGTAGCTGAACTCGGCGGTCGACTTCACCGTGTCGCCAAAGAAGCCGCGTGCCGTCTGGATGTGCTCGACCGGCACCAGGATGCCGATGCGGTCCCCCATCTCCAGCGTCAGCTCGGGTGACGGCACGAGATCGACGTCGTAGCGGCGCAGATGGATGATGTGGATCGGAAAGCCCTGCGGCAGCGGCAGGTCGCGCAGAGCGATGCCGGTCAGGCCCTGCTTGGAGACGAAGTAGCGCTGATAGGAAAGATCGCTGCGGTCCTTGCCCAGCCGGTTCGGATCGAGCCGGCCCAGGACGGCGACGGCCTCGTCGAGCGTCGCCTGCTTGTCCGCGACGATCAGCAGGCCGTCGCCCGGCCGCAGCACGATCGAATCCTCGGGGATGAGATTGTGATGCTCCTGGCGCACGCTCGAGACCTGCGCGCCGGCCGGCAGCAGCGCCATCATCGCGCCCAGGGTCGAGTCTTTGGCCGGCAGACGCTCGATGGTGATCTCGGCCATGTGGAAGCGCGCCGGCGGTAACGGGAATTTGGGCTTCACCGCCCGCGTCATGAAGTAAAAGCAGAGGATCGGCCCGATCACTCCGAACGGGTAGCTGACCGAGTAGCCGATCGATGGTGTCTTGTCGCCGATCAGATCGAGGGCCGCCTGCAGCGTCGGCGTGCTGGTGAGCGACCCTGCGAACACACCGAGGATCTCACCGGTGCCGACATGGAACAGCCGGCCGAGGCCGAGCGCCACGGCGAGGCTGATGATCAGCGAGACGAAGGCCAGCAGGTTGTAGATCTTGCCCGGGCCCGTCAGGCCCTCGAAAAACTGCCGGCCGTACAGGATGCCGATGCCGTACAGGAACATGGTGAGGCCGATCAGCCCGATCGGCCCGGTGATCTGCGCCTTAGGAGCGATCCCACCGATCGCCAGGCCGACGAACAGCACGGCGCCGATGCCGAGCGAAAAGCCGGAAATGTTGATCTGGCCGACCGCGTAGCCAACGGCGACCGCGAGGAACAGAGACAGGATGGGCTGGGAGCCAAGCAACTCGGCGAAGGCGGTCATCATCGGGCGTTGCAGCCGGCGTGGCGGAAGATGTCGAGCGCCGCCTTCACCTGCTCCGGCGTGGGCGGGTTGGTGTCGGCAAGCTGGTACTCCAGCCCGAGTGCCTTCCACTTGAAGGCGCCCATCTGGTGGAATGGCAGGACCTCGACCCATTCCACGTTCTTCATCGGGCCGACGAACCGCGCGACCTTGCCGATATTGTCCGGCGCGTCGCTCAGCCCCGGCACCAGCACGTAGCGGACCCATACCACCTTGTTCATTGCCGCCAGCCGCTCGGCGAAGCGCAGCGTCGGCGCGAGGTCCCGGCTGGTAATCCGGCGATAGGTGTCTGGATCGCCGCTCTTGATGTCGAGGAGGACCAGATCGACGCTGCGCAGATAATCGTCGTCGGCCCGTGAGCCGAGCAGGCCTGAGGTGTCGAGCGCGGTATGCAGGCCCATGCGCTTGGCCGCGGCGAACATGCCGCCCGTGAAGCCTGGCTGCACCAGCGGCTCGCCGCCCGAGATGGTCAGCCCCCCGCCCATCGCCCGCAGCATCGGCGCGAAGTCGCTCAGCCGGCGCACTGCTTGGGCGAGTTCCACCCGCGTTCCGTCCTTGAGCTGCCAGGTGTCGGGATTGTGACAGAATTGGCAGCGCAGGAGGCAACCCGACATGAAGAGCGTGATGCGGATGCCCGGCCCGTCGACCGTCGAGCCGGTCTCGTAGGAATGGACCCAGCCGTGCGTTGCCGCCCTGCCCTCGTACGTCGCCGTGTCCGGCGCGTCGGGCGAGCGTGCCGCGCGCAGGTCGTGGCGGCTGCCGACCTCCAGCGCCTCCGAACCGGCCATCGAACGCTCCTCAGTACTTGTTGTGGAAGGTGCGATGGATCACGTCGAGCTGCTGCTCGCGGGTCAGGCGCACGAAGTTCACAGCATAGCCCGACACGCGGATGGTGAGCTGCGGATATTTCTCGGGATGCTCCATTGCATCCATGAGCGTGTCCTTTGAGAGCACGTTCAGGTTCATGTGAAATCCGCCCTGCCCGAAATACGCATCGAACGCCTTGACTGCGTTGCCGATGCCCTCGGCGCCGTCGCGCTGCGTCAGGTTGGGCGCGATGCTGACGGTGTAGCTGATGCCGTCTTGGGCGTCGGCATAGGGCAGCTTCGCTACCGAGATGCAGGAGGCGAGCCAGCCATGCGTGTCGCGGCCGTGCATCGGGTTGGCGCCCGGCGCGAACGGCTCGCCCGCACGGCGGCCGTCCGGCGTGTTGCCGGTGTTCTTGCCATAGACGACGTTGGAGGTGATGGTCAGCACCGACTGGGTATGGGTGGCGCCGCGATAGGTCGGGTGCTTGCGCACCTTGGCCATGAAGCGCGACACCAGCTCGGCGGCGATGTCGTCGACGCGGCTGTCGGCATTGCCGTACTTCGGGAAGTCGCCTTCAGTCTTGTAGTCGACGATCAGGCCTTTGTTGTCGCGGATGGCGGTCACCTTCGCGTACTTGATGGCCGACAGGCTGTCGGCCACGACCGAGATGCCGGCGATGCCGCAAGCCATCGTCCGCAAGATGTCGCGGTCGTGCAACGCCATCTCCAGCCGCTCGTAGAAATACTTGTCGTGCATGTAGTG
>Ga0070664_100001663_pt1 | contig 17787 bp, 10 predicted proteins | sample KBSC73metaG_FD_65863 | JGI IMG/M metagenome (GOLD analysis project Ga0070664, IMG submission 65863) | Corn rhizosphere microbial communities from Kellogg Biological Station, Michigan, USA - KBS C7-3 metaG | ecosystem: Host-associated > Plants > Roots > Rhizosphere > Soil ... | reverse complement strand
CCGCGGTGAATCGGACGAACGCGTGTCGCGCCGTCCGGCGCGTTCCTACTTGCCGGGCGCAACCTCGGTCGCGGCGGGAACGTTGCCTCGCAGGGGCGGGTCGGGACTCCAGCCGTGCATGGCCAGCATCACCGCGAAACCGACCACGTATGCGACCGTCACGTGCCAGCCGCTACGCAGCCAGCCGAACACGTTCTTCGCGTCCGGATACTGGTTCGTGAGCGCGACGCCGGCCGAGGATCCGAACCAGATCATCGATCCTCCGAAGCCCACGGCGTACGCGATGTAGCCCCAATCGTAGCCACCCTGCTTGAGGGCCAGCGCGGTGAGCGGAATGTTGTCGAACACCGCCGAGATGAATCCGAGCGACAGTGCGACGCGCCACGATGCGTCCGGCAGCTTCTCGACCGGCATCATCGACGCGGCGAGCACGAGGGACAGCAGGAAGATCGACCCGAGCAGCGCGCCGGGCAGCTCTTCCCAGTGCGGGCGACGCAGCGGCACCGTGACGAGGATCGCGAGCCACACCGCGGCGCCGATGAACGGGAAGCGATCCGACCACGCGTTGAACCGCAGGTTGACGACGACGTTCACCACGATGGCCGTGACGAGGATCAATGCCACGATGAAGACGCGCGCGCCGTCGATGCGCACCTGGATCGACGGGTCCTTCTCGATCGGCGAATGACGCTGCTGCTGGATGGCTGCCGGAATGCCGAACAGCACGAGCGCGAGTCCCGCTGCGATGTACGCCTCGACCACCGACAGCGGCGACACGCCGGCGATCCACATCATGGTCGTCGTCGTATCGCCGACGACGCTTCCCGAGCCGCCGGCGTTGGATGCCGCCACGATCGCCGCGAGATAGCCGATGTGCACCTTGCGCCGGAACACCACGCCGGCGATCGTGCCGCCAATCAATGCCGCCGCGATGTTGTCGAGGAACGACGACAGCACGAAGATCATCACCAGCAGGACGAACGCGCCCTTCCAGTCGTCGGGAAGCAGCTTCGGCAGCCACGCCGGCACCTCGCTCGCCTCGAAATGCTTGGACAGCAGCGCGAAGCCGAGGAGAAGCCCGAGGAGGTTCGCGAGCAGCACCCATTCGTGGCCGAGGTGCTGCATGAAACCGGCGACGCCGGCGCCCTCGCGAAACGGCGCGAAGAGCATCTTGTAGGCGCTGATGACGATCACGCCGGTCAGCGCGACCCGAAGCGTGTGATGGTGGAACACCGCGACGCCGAGGAGGGTGAGCGCGAAGAGCACGAAATCGAGCGGAATGCCGCCCACCGAGGGGCCTTCCACCGCGGCAAGGGCCGGGCAGGCCCACAGGCCGAGCAGACCGGCGATGGTGCAGGCGGCGCGGCGGGACGAGAGGACAGCAGGCATCGAGCAGGTCATCGAGCGTCGCTTTGCATGGGTGGCGACCGGCGGGCTGCCGGTCGGGCGGCGCGCCGGTCGGGCCCTCGCTGGGTGCCGTCCGGCGTTGCTTGGTGACGCGGATTGTAACCGCTTGATCGATGGCCGTTCGCGGCGCCGGGCCGGCCGGGCGCATCCTGCGGACGCCGCGGTTTCAAGGACTTCGGCACGCGGCCCAATCCTTGCTTACCCAGGCCCCACGCAGGTGGCGGCGTGGGACCGTGTCGGCCCGTCGGCTCGAGGGGCAGGGTACGGCCCGGCTCGACCGGCGTCGATAACCAGACCATGGCCCTGACGCGCTCCATCAACCGGCTCGAGCTCGCCACCATCCAGCAGTCGCTGGTGGATGCCTCCGACCGCGACGGGCTCGCCGCGCTCTCGCAGCGCAAGCTCAATGCCCTCGGCATCCCGGTCGCGTACGTCGACCGCAACCAGCGCTACCGCTTCGCCAACAAGGCCTTCACCGACTGGCTCGGCAAGCGCAGCGACGAGGTCGTCGGTCGCGAGGTGATCGAGGTCGTCGGTCGGGACGTGTACGCGCTCTACCACGCGTACGTCGAGGCGGCGCTCGGCGGCGAGCGCACGGGCTTCGAGCGGCAGCTCGCCACCACCGGCCGTCCCGCCATCTGGATCCGGGTCGACTACTACCCGGACCGCAACGCGCAGGGCCAGGTGCGCGGCTACCTCGTCACGTACAGCGACGTCGATCACCTTCGCCGCCTCGAGATCGAGGCGGGCCAGCGCGAGCATCGCCTGCGCCTCGTCACCGACAGCGTCGGGCTGCCGATCCTGTATTTCGATCGCCACCAGAAGCTGCGCTTCGCCAACAAGCCGTTCGCCGACTGGATCGGCGCGCAGGCCGACGACCTGGTCGGCCACGCGCTGCGCGACGTGCTGCCGTCGGACGCGCTGACCGAGATGCACGCGTACATCGAGCGCGCGTTCGCCGGCGCGACGGTCTCGTACGAGCGACACGAGCGCAAGGCTTCGGGCGAGCTGCGCTGGGTGCGCGTCACGCTCTTTCCCGATCGTGAAGTCGGCGGACGCGTCGGCGGCGCATTCGCGGTGTTCCACGACATCGACGACGACATGCGCATCCGTGACGCGATGCGCGACCAGCAGCAGCAGCTTCGCCTCTTCGCCGACAACATTCCGGGCCCGATCGCGTACCTCGACAAGAGCCTGCACTACACGTTCGTCAACCAGGCGTTCGCCAACTGGGTCTGCAAGCCCCAGGACGAGATCTACGGCAAGACGCCGTTCGAGGTGATGGCCACCGACGTCGCCTCGTTCCTGCGTCCGGTGCTGAAGCGCGCGCAGGCCGGCGAGCACGTCGAATACGAGCGCATCGGGCAGAACGCCAACGGCCAGCGGCGCTGGATGCACGGGCGCATCGCGCCCGACCTCGACGCGGCCGGCAAGGTTCGCGGCCTGTACTGCACCGAATACGACATCCACGATCTCAAGCTCACCGAGCAGGCGCTCGCCGCGCGCGAGGAGCAGCTGCGGCTCTTCACCGACAACATTCCCGAGCCGGTCGTGTATCTCGATTCGGATCGGCGCTACGTGTTCGTGAACGAGGCGTTCCTGCGCCTGTACGGCCTCACGCGCGAGCAGGTGATCGGCAAGCGTCCCGACGAGGTGCTGGGGATCGAGGCGTCGCAGGCGCTGGCACCCGGTCGCGAGCGCGTGATCACCGAAGGCGAGGCGGTCACGTACGAGCGCGCGGTGCTCGACGCGAACGGCCGCACGCGCTGGATCCGCGCGCGCTGCGTGCCCGACCTCAACTTCGACGGCACGGTGAAGGGCGAATACGTCGTCGGCCACGACATCACCGACCTGAAGATCGCGCAGGACGCGCTGGCGGCGCGCGAGAGCCAGCTGCGCGCGATCATGGACGGCGTGCCCGCGCCGGTGGCGTACATCGACCGCGAGGAGCACTGCCACTACGTCAATCGCACGTTCCTGCAGTACTTCGGCCTGACCGCCGCGCAGGTCGCGGAGCTGCGCCTGCGCGACGTCGTGGGCCACGGCATCTACCAGAGCGCGCAGGCGATGCTGTCGCGCGCGCTCGAGGGCGAGTCGACGGCGTTCGATCGTCTGGTGCCCGGCGCGAATGGCGTGCGCCGGTGGATGACGATTCGCGTGGTGCCGGACGCGGGCCCTTCGGGCGAGGTGCACGGCGCGTTCGTGCTGATGAACGACATCCACGGCCTGAAGCAGGCGCAGGAAGCGTTGCGCGCCTCCGAGGCCGAGCTGCGGCTCATCATGGACAACGTGCCCGCGCGCGTGTCGTACATCGACCAGGACTACCGTTACCGCTTCCTCAATCGCCACAACGAGGAATGGCTCGGCGTCAACCGCAAGGAGCTCGCGGGACGCAAGGTGCACGAGGTGGCGGGCGAGGCGCGCTTCCTGCAGCTGCAGCCGCTGCTCGATCGCGTGCTCGATGGCGAATCGGTGTCGACCGAGCTGCTGCTGCCCCAGCCGAGCGGGGAGATGAAGTGGGAGTCGATCCACTACGCGCCCAACCGCGACAGCGAAGGCAACGTCATCGGTATCTACGCCGTGCACACCGACGTGCACGACCAGAAGCGCAACGAAGACGCGCTGCGCCGCGCCAACTGGATGCTGTCGTCGCACATCAGCAACACGCCGCTCGCGGTGCTGGAGTGGGACCCGGACCTGAAGCTCATCCGCTGGTCGCCCCAGGCGCAGAACATCTTCGGCTGGAGCGCCGACGAGATCCTCGGCATGGCGCTCACCGACAACCCGATGATCCACGGCGACGACGTCGAGGCGATCCTCGGCCTCGTCACCAAGCTCATGACGGGCCTCGAGCCGCGCGCGACGAGCCTCACGCGCAACTATCGCAAGAACGGTGACGTCATCTGGTGCGAGTGGTATCACTCGGGCCTGCTCGGCGACGACGGCCAGGTCGTCTCCATCCTGTCGTTCGTGCAGGACGTGAGCTCGCGGATCCAGGCCGAGGAGCGCCTCCAGTACATGGCGACACGCGACGCGCTCACCGGTCTGCCGAACCGGCTTCTCCTGCACGAGCGCCTGACGCAGGCGATCGCGCAGGCCCGGCGCAACGGCCGTCGCGTGGGCGTGCTGTTCATCGACCTCGACCGCTTCAAGAACGTCAACGACACGCTGGGCCACCGCATCGGCGACGAGCTCCTGAAGCACGTCACGCAGGCGCTCTCGGCGGCGCTGCGCGAGACCGACCTTCTCGCGCGCCTCGGCGGCGACGAGTTCATGGTCATCGTCGAGGACTTCGACGATCCGCAGGTGCTGGGTCGCATCGCGCAGAAGCTGCTCGATGCCATTGCGCAGCCGTTCACGATCGAGGAGCACGACATCTACGTCACGTCGTCGATCGGCATCGCGGTCTACCCGGACGACTCCGACGACCCGGACGAGCTCCTGAAGCACGCCGACGTCGCGATGTACCGCTCGAAGGACCTCGGCCGCAACACCTACCAGTTCCTGGATGCGAACCTCGCCGAGCATCGCCTGAAGCAGCACACGCTCGAGACCGCGCTGCGCGGCGCGCTGAAGGACGGCATCCTGCGCCTGCACTACCAGCCGGTGGTGCGCATCACCGATCGCGCGATCGTGGGCGCCGAAGCGCTGCTGCGCTGGACCGATCCGGAGCATGGCGTGGTCCCGCCGACGGTATTCATTCCACTCGCCGAGGAATCGGGGCTCATCCATGCGCTGGGCGAATGGGTGCTGCGCACGGCCGCGACGCAGTGCGTCGCATGGCGCAAGGCCGGCATGCCGCTCACCATCTCGGTGAACCTGTCGGCCAAGCAGTTCTATCGCGAGGACCTCGCGCAGCGTGTCTCCGAGATCGTGCGTGGCGTCGGCTGCGACCCGGCATGGATGGAGCTCGAGGTCACGGAGACGAGCCTGGTGCACGACCTCGATGCGATTCGCAAGGTGCTGCACCAGCTGCGCGGCGAGGGCTTCACCGTCGCGATCGACGACTTCGGCACCGGCTACTCGTCACTCACGCATTTGAAGCACTTCCCCATCGACACGCTGAAGATCGACATCTCGTTCATTGCCGACCTCGAGACCGACCCGGGCGACGCCGCGATCACCGAGGCGATCATCGGACTTGCGCGCGGCCTCGGGCTGAAGGTGGTCGCCGAGGGCGTCGGCACGCGCGAGCAGCTCGAGTTCCTCGACGTGCGCGGCTGCCACTGCTTCCAGGGCTACTGGGCGAGCAAGCCCTTGCCGGCCGAAGCGTTCATCGACTTCGTCACCCGCAAGGCGCACTGACGCGTTTGCGCGCCGTCCGCGCGTGGCACGGGCCGGCGGCCCTTGCGCGAGCGGTATCATCGGTACAAAGGAGATTGCCGATGAAGCATCGCATCGTTCTGCTCGACGACTACCAGGGCATCGCGCTGCGCATGGCCGACTGGTCGCGGCTGCGCGATTGCGAGGTCGTCGCGCTTTCGAGCCACATCGACGACCCCGACGAGCTCGCGCGCACGCTGGCCGACTTCGACATCGTCATGGCGCTGCGCGAGCGCACGCCGCTGCGCGCCGACCTGCTCGCGCGCCTGCCGCGCCTCGAGCTCATCGTCACCGCGGGCAAGCGCAATGCATCGATCGACGTGGCAGCGGCGCGCGCGCGCGGCATCGTGGTCTGCGGCACGTCGGGACTGACGTATCCGACATCGGAGCTTGCGATCGGCCTCATGCTGAGCCTCGCGCGCGACATACCCAACCAGCAGCAGTCGCTGCGCGAAGGACGCTGGCAGACGCGCGTCGGCTTCGGGCTCAATGGCAAGACGCTCGGCGTGCTGGGCCTGGGCACGCTGGGCTCGCGTGTCGCGCGCATCGCCCGCGCATTCGAGATGGACGTCATCGCGTGGAGCCAGCACCTCACGGCCGAGCGGGCGAGCGAGGTCGGCGCGCGGCGCGTGGAAAAGGATGAGCTCTTCGCGCAGTCCGATTTCATCAGCATTCATCTGGTGCTGAGCGACCGCACGCGGGGCCTCGTCGGTGCGCGCGAGCTCGCGCTGATGAAGTCGACGGCGTATCTCGTGAATACGTCGCGCGGTCCGATCGTCGACGAGGCCGCGCTCATCGAGGCGCTCGTCGCCGGCCGCATCGCGGGCGCGGGGCTCGACGTTTACGATCGCGAGCCGCTACCGCCCGGGCATCCCATCCTGAGCGCGCCGCGCACGGTCCTCACGCCGCATCTCGGCTACGTGACCGAAGAGACGTATCGCGTGTTCTACGGCGAAGCGCTGGAGGACATCGAGGCGTTCCTCGCGGGCAGGCCGGTGCGCGTGATCGACGCCTGACACGCCGTCATTCGACCGTCTGCAGCCACTTCAGCATCGGCGCGGTGGCGGCCTCGTAGCCGGGCTCGAGCATCAGCATGTGCGCGAGCCCCGGCACGATCACGGCCTCGACGCCGTGGTGGTGCGCGGTCGCCCGCACGTCGTCCGGCAGGCAGATCCGGTCGCCCTCGGCGCCGAGCACGAAGAGCGGCGGCGACGCGCTCTGGGGCAGCGCCCAATGCAATCGCAACGACAGGTCGAAAAGCGCGCGGGGCGATTCGCGATTGAGATGACGCAGCGCTTGCGCGAGCACGCGCGGATCCGTGTCGTCACCGAAGTAGAACGGGCGCAACGCTTCGAGCACCGCGGAGGACATGCGCGACGGATCGAAGTGCCCGATCTGCATCGCGTAATCGGGATGCTGCGTCGCGAGCCGCGTGGCGACCGGAAGGAGGCCCGCCGGCGGAATGGGCGCCAGCAGCGCCGCGCCGCGCACGGGTCGCCTGGCGACGATCAGCTCCACGATCGCCGCGCCCATGGAATGCCCGATCAGCACCGGCGGCTCGGACAGCCGGGCAGCGGCGTATTCCACGTCGGCTTCGTAGTCGGCGAGGCCGCTGATGAACAGCATGTCCGCGCCCGGGCTCGCGCCGTGGCCACGCAGGCTCACCGCGTGGGCCGGGTAGCCCCGCGCGGCGAACCAGGGCAGGAAATAGGGTTCCCAGCACCACGAATCGGAGTAGCCGCCATGCACGAACAGAAGCGGCGGGCGGTTCGTCTTGTGCGCCGGCAGGCGGCTGCGGATCTCGAGTCGCGATTCGATCATCGTGGGCGAGCTAGAATCGCGCTTCCCGCATCGGCGGCGCTTGTACGTCGACCACGCGTCGCCATCTAAGATGGTTCCGATGAAGCAAAAAGCGGCCATTCTGCCAGACGCGCCGGCGCTCGCGTACGACGCGAACTGCCGCCGCTGCGCGCGACTCGCCGGCTTCCTCGACACCGTCCGCGCGCAATACCCCGACTACTGGTGCCGCCCGGTGGCGCCGTTCGGCGACCCGCAGGCGCGGCTCGTGATCGTCGGCCTCGCGCCCGGGATGCACGGCGCCAACGCGAGCGGCAGGCCCTTCACCGGCGATTACGCGGGCATCCTCCTCTACGAGACGCTGCACGATTTCGGATACGCCGACACGCCCGTCTCGCGCACCGCGGCGGATCGCATCACGCTGACGGACTGTCGCATCACGAATGCGGTGAAGTGCCTGCCACCTGAGAACAAGCCCCTGCCCGCCGAGGTGGGAAACTGCAACGACTACCTCGCGGCCGATCTCGCCGCGCTGCCGCGCGGCGGCGCGCTGCTCGCACTGGGGCGCATCGCCCACGATGCCGCGCTCGGCGCGCTGGGATTGCGCCGTTCCGCCTATCCGTTCACGCACGGCGCCAGGGTCGACCTGCCGAGCGGCGTCGCGCTCTTCGACAGCTATCATTGCAGCCGCTACAACACCAACACCGGCCGCCTGACTCGCGCCATGTTTCGCGCCGTATTCGAGGACATCGCGCGGCACCTCGGCAGGCCCGCCGCACCGAGCGCATGACCAAGGTCTCGCGTCTCAACCGCCGCCTGGTGACCACCCCGGAGCCCGCAGCGGCCGGCTTCGATCCGCGCGAGCTGATCGCCTCGCTGCCGCACCGGCCGGGCGTGTATCGCTTCTTCGACGCGCAGGGCGCGGCCTTGTACGTCGGCAAGGCAGGCGATCTGCGCAAGCGCGTCTCCAACTACTTCCAGAAGAGCGAGCACGAGCCGCGCATCGCGGCGATGATTCCGCAGATCGCGCGGGTCGACACCACCGCGGTGCGCTCGAACGGCGAGGCGCTGCTGCTCGAGAACAACCTCATCAAGGCGCTCGAGCCGCGCTACAACATCCTCTTCCGCGACGACAAGAGCTATCCGTACGTCTGCCTGTCCGGTGATCCGTTTCCGCAGCTTCGCTTCCATCGCGGCACGCTCGACCGCAAGCACAAGTACTTCGGGCCGTTCCCGAGCGCCGGCGCGGTGCGCGACGGCATCGCGACGCTCCAGAAGGTGTTCCAGATCCGCACCTGCGAGAACACCGTGTTCGCCAACCGGTCGCGGCCCTGCATGCTGCATCAGATCCAGCGCTGCACGGCGCCCTGCGTCGGGCTGATCGGCGAGGAGGAGTACGCGCAGGACGTGCAGAGCGCGCTCCTGTTCCTGCAGGGCAAGACCGACGAGGTGCTCGCGCAGCTCAAGATGCAGATGGACGACGCGTCGGCGAAGCTCGACTTCGAGCGCGCGGCGCGCATTCGCGACAAGATCCATCGATTGCAACAGCTGCAATCGAGGCAGTTCGTCGAAAGCGCGACGGCGGGGGACATCGACGTCGTTGCCGCCGCCATCGACCAGGGCGTGATGGCGGTGAACGTCGTGATGATCCGTGGAGGACGCCACCTCGGCGATCGCACGTTCTTTCCGCGCAACGCCGAGGCCGGCACGCCGGCCGAGCTGATCAACGCGTTCCTGCCGCAGCACTACGTCGAGCGCCCGGTGCCGCCCACGATCGTCGCGCCCGAAGCGGAGGACGCCGAGGCGCTCGCCGAGGTGCTGACGCAGCAGGCCGGACGCAACGTCGAGATCGTCACCAATCCCGGCGGCGAGCGGCGCGTGTGGGTGACGATGGCCACGCAGAACACGGTGCTCGCGATCCGCCAGAAGCTCGCCCAGAAAGCGACACAGGAGGAGCGCCTGGCGGCGCTGCAGGACGCGCTCGGGCTGCCATCGACGGCGCAGCGCATCGAATGCTTCGACGTGTCGCACACGATGGGCGAAGCGGCGGTCGCGTCGTGCGTCATCTTCGACCGGCTCTCGATGCGCACGAACGAATACCGCAAGTTCAACGTCACGCCGGAGCACGCGGGCGACGACTACGCCGCGCTGCGCGAGGCGCTGACGCGGCGCTGCGCGCGCATTGTTGCGGGCGAATATCCCGCACCCGACCTGCTGGTGATCGACGGCGGCAAGGGACAGGTCGGCATCGCGGCCGAGGTGCTCGCCGAGCAGGGGTTGCACCAGACGCCGCTGATCGGCATGGCCAAGGGCCCCGAGCGCAAGCCCGGCCTGGAGGACATCGTCTTTCCCAACCGTGACGACGTGCTCAACCTGCCGTCGGACCATCCGGGGCTGCATCTGTTGCAGCAGATCCGGGACGAGGCGCATCGCTTCGCGATCCAGGGACACCGCGCGCGCCGCGCCAAGGCCCGCAACACCTCGTCGCTGCAGGCGATCAGCGGCATCGGCTCGAAGCGGCGCCAGGCGCTCCTCGCGCACTTCGGAGGCCTGAAGGGCGTGCAGGCGGCCAGCGTCGACGATCTCGCGCGCGTGCCGGGCGTGTCGCGCGCGCTGGCCGAGCGCATCTACGCGCAGCTGCATTGAGCGCTGCGCGCGCTCGGCCTCCCCGCGAGGGTAGAATGGCGTGCCGCCTCGGGTGCGGCCCGCTGTCATGCTGTTAAACCTTCCTACCACGCTCACCTGGCTCAGGATCGTGCTGATCCCGGTCTTCGTGAGCGTCTATTACCTGCCGGACGCGTGGCTCACGCCGCCGGCGCGCAACTGGATCGCGATGAGCGTCTTCGCGCTCGCGGCCATCACCGACTGGTTCGACGGTTATCTCGCGCGGCGGCTCGGCGCGGTGAGCGCGTTCGGCGCATTCCTCGACCCCGTCGCCGACAAGCTGATGGTGGCCGCGGCGCTCATCCTCCTGGTGCAGCTCGGACGCGCCGAGGCCTACCTCGCGATCATCATCATCGGCCGCGAGATCGCGGTATCGGCGTTGCGCGAGTGGATGGCGCAGCTGGGACGCTCGCGCAAGGTCGCGGTCGCGTTCATCGGGAAGATCAAGACGGTCGCGCAGATGACGGCGCTCATCGCGCTGCTGCTGTGGGAGCCCGTCATTCCCGGTATATCGACCCGCGTGCTCGGGACCGTGGCGCTGTGGATCGCTGCGATCCTCACGCTGTGGTCGATGTTGCATTACCTGCGTCTCGCAGCGCCGCACTTCGCCGCCGAGCCTGTGCGTGCCGAGTCGCAGGCTCAACCGGTGGCACGGCCCGCGACCAAAACGCACGCGCGGCCGCGTCACGCCAAGAATCGCCGCGCGATGCGGCCGATCAAGCGGCCGGGGCCGCAGACGCACTAGCCTCGAGCGGCGCGTTGCCTGCGCCGCCGCTGTTCCCGTATCCTTGCCAAAGGAATACAGGGGGGGAGACCTGTGCGAGACCTTGGGGGCCGCGCGTCGGCATCGCGCGCGGAGGTCGGTGTTTGTCGCGCGACGATGATGCACGGACCGGGCGTCCGGTGAGCCCGGACGTTTCCGCGCACCTCGAGCGCTGGGCGCACGAGCGTCCCGACGACATCGCGATCGTCGACGGGGACCAGCGCGTGTCGTATCGCGCGCTCCGGGAAAGCGCTCTGCGCATCGCGCGTGGCGTCGCGGACGCCGTCGCTGGCCGCCGCGGCGTCGTGTGCCTCCTGTTCGTCGACAAGGTGGCCGGCATCAGGGCCATCGCCGGTGCGATGTGGGGCGGTCATGTCTGCGTCGCCCTCGATGCGGACGATCCGCGCGAGCGGCTGCGCTTCATGCTGGCCGACGCGGACCCGCTCGCGGTCCTGACCGATGCCGCGCACGTCGCGCGTGCGCGCGAGATCGTGCCGGAGGGCTGCGCGGTGATCGACATCGATGCGCTGCCCGACGGCGTGACAGTGCCTCGTGCGCACGTCGACCCCCATGCGATCGCGTACGTCGCCTATACGTCGGGCTCCACGGGCACGCCCAAAGGCGTGATGCAGACGCACGCCAACCTCGCGTTCTTCACGCAAAGCTATGTCACCATGTTCGACGTCGGACCTGGCGATCGCCAGGTCACGCTGTCCGCGTTCGGCGTGCCCGCCGGCATTGGCGACATCCTGCGCAGCATCTCGCTCGGCCTCACGCTATGCGTGTACGACGTTCGTCGCAACGGCATCGCGGACATCGCGGACTGGCTCGACCTGCGCCGCGTCACCATCTTTCACTCGGTACCTACCGTGTGGCGCGAGATGACTGCCCGCATGCCGCCGCAGCGCGTGCTGCCGCACCTGCGCCTCGTGCACCTGGGAGGGGAAGCCGTCTTCGGCGGCGACATCGCGCAGTTCCGCGCGCACACGCCGCCGCGATGCGTGCTCTTCAACCAGTTCGCGGGAACTGAACCGGGGATCGTTGCGCGTAACGTCATCACGCATGGAACGCCGGTTCCGCTCGAAGGCATCGTGCCGGCCGGCCGGGCTATGGAGGGCGTGGCGCTGCGCATCGAGCGCGAGGACGGCACATCGGCGGCCGTCGGCGAGGTCGGCGAGATCGTCGTGTGCAGCCGGTACTTGAGCCCCGGCTATTGGCGGCGTCCCGATCTCGATGCGAAAGTGTTCTCGGATGATCCGATGCGTCCTGGATGGCGTCGCTATCGCAGCGGGGATCTCGGAAGCCTCGATGCGGAAGGCCTGCTGCGCTTCCACGGACGCCACGGAACCCGCGTCAAGGTGCATGGACATTCCGTCGACCTGACGGAGATCGAGGCGGCCCTCGCAAGCTGCCCGGACGTCGCGCGCGGTGCAGTGGTCGCGCGCCCCGGCGCCGACAATGCCGATTCGGTGCGCATCGTCGCGTACGTCGAACGCGCGGCGAGCGGTGCGTGCAATCACAAGGACGTGCGTCGCCACCTGGCGAGCCGGCTGCCGCGGTACATGCTGCCCGCCGAGATCCTGTTCGTCGCCGCCATGCCGCTCGGTATCGGCGGCAAGGTCGATCGGCGGCGCCTCGCCGACACGCCGACGCTCGCGCAATCCGAGCGCGACACCTGGCGGGCACCGCGCGATGAGGTCGAGCAGGCGATCGCGCGCGAGTTCGAGCGTCTTCTGGATGTCGAGGCGGTCGGTACCGACGACGACTTCTTTCTCCTCGGCGGCGACTCGCTCATGACCGGTGACCTCCAGAGCGGCCTGCTGCGGGCGTTCGGCATGCACATCGGCAGCCTGCACGAGGACGCAACCGTGGGCGGCATCGCGGCGAAGATCCGGGGGGAGATCGCGCGACGCGACGGAAATGGCCGCCGCCGCATGCCGGTCGTGCTGCCGCTGTGGCGCAACGGCGCCGAGATACCGCTGTTCATGGTGCACGGCCGAAACGGGCAGGCGTTCGTAAGTCCGCACTTCATGCGGCTCCTCGGCGACGATCAGCCCGTGTGGGCGTTCCAGGCGCGCGGCCTGGACGGTACGAGCGAGCCCCACGCCAGCATCGAGGCGATGGCCGACGAGTATCTCGCGGAGATGCGCCAGGTGCGGCCGCAGGGGCCGTATTTCCTGGGCTCGCTATGCGCGGGCGTTTTCATCGTGACGATCATGGCGCGCAGGCTGCGCGCGGCGGGCGAGACGGTGCTGCCGCTGCTGCTGCTCGATCCGCCGAACAGCATCTTCCAGCCGGGTTATCTCAGCCTCACGCGCGAGCAGTTCGAGCAGAAGATGCGCACGCGCAAGGCGAACGGCGGGACCGGCGGCCCGATCGACGATCCGGTCTACATGCAGGCGCTCCTGCGGACCGTGCTCGCGTTCGAGCGTTCGATCGCGACGCATCGTCCGCACCCGTACGACGGCGACGCGTTCCTGTTGTCGAGCACGGCGCGCTCACAGGGCGCCGACGTCGCGTTCTTTCGCGAGATGTTCACGGGCAACACGGTGCGCCATGAGATCGGCGACACGCACCGCAGCGCCCTCAGCCCGCAGAACCCCGCATTCGTGCGTGCGCTGGAGGAAAGCCTGGCCCGCATTCGCCAGGCCGCGGCGCACGCGATCAGCTGAGAAGCGAACGCGCGTTGACCCGATTCCGGGCCAGACGCTATAATTTAAGGCTGTTCCCCGATAGCTCAGTTGGTAGAGCGACGGACTGTTAATCCGCAGGTCCCTGGTTCGAGCCCAGGTCGGGGAGCCAAGTCAACCAAGGGTTAGCGCTACGCGCTGGCCCTCTAGCCTTCCTCAGTGTGACAAAAATGTACCAACGTTGTCACGCTTGCCGCGCGCGCCGACTCGATGCGCCCGGACGCGGCCCGCAGATCGCCGGTTGGGAACTTAGCGCAGCGATCCACCATCGATGACTCTGCCAGCCGCTCAATTCGTTGAGCTCATCGCAACTCGTACCGGCCTGCCCACGCCACGACGCCCACGCGCGATTCCTCTCGACCGCAGTGCCTGCTGGCGCTATCGATCGTGAGAGAGAAACGCGCCGAGTGGGCTGCGACAGTTCTCCTTGTGGAGTCGACCCGTCTACAGGTACGCGTTCTTCTCGGTCATCGTTTGCCATGCGAATTGTCCGTCAGGCAGAAACTCGCCTTGCGGTATCCGTAGCGGACAATCCGAGGTTCAGTCGACGACCGGACGCAGTTCGAAATCGCCGGTCAATCCCTTCAGGTTGGCGGTACGCGCCGCGCCGAACGTGAAAGTCCCGAGACTTCGAACCAGTTGGTATACCAGGTCGGACGCAAGGATCTCGCCGCCAAGCGCCAGTGCACTGATCCGAGCGGCGATGACGACGGTCTTGCCGTAGAAGTCATCGTCGTGCCGAATCGCCTCGCCGCTATGGAGGCCGGCGCGAATCTGCACAGGAAGTCCGTCGAAGCCTTCCGCGATGCGGTGGCGCATGACGAGGCTCGCACGCAACGCGTACGCCGCGGAGGGAAACGCGAGCAGGAAGCCGTCGCCCTGCGACTTGACGACATACCCCCGATGCTGTTCGGCGGCGCTGCGTACGATCTCATCATGCCAGGCGAGCAGTCGAAGGAAGCCGGTGTCTCCGAGGCGATCGAGAAGAACGGTCGAGGACACGATGTCGGTGAATGCGATCGTCACCGTTCCGTCGGGTGCTGAAGCTCTACTGACGTCCGGCCGCTCGACGCGCACGTCCCGCTCGATCCCTTCGATGCGTGTGGTGAGTCTACGTCTGAACACTTGTTCGTTATCCTGCCCGACGGAGGCATGCATCTGAACGAATCGCCAGTGACCGCGCTCGATGGCGAGCACGGCGGTCACGCGCATCCCGATCACGGCCTCGGCTCCCTGTACCGTGATGGTCAGGCGATCCGCGATCCATCCAACGCTTCCGCAACTGAATGCGGTAAGCGCCGACGAACGGATCGTGATGCGTCCCATCTCCTTTGCCTGGAGCATCCAGATGTCGAGCGCATCCTGGCCGTTCCACCATTCAGCGGAATCGGTCCCGATGATGAGCAGCTGTGGTTTCGCCGAGATCACTGCGTTCATCGTGTCGAAATCCCACACCTGCCACGCCGCGTAGAAGCGGTGCATGAAGGCCAGCAGCTCTTCGTTCGGAGCGATGTCGGTCATGATGGGCCGCGCCTCAGCGGGGGAGACGCCGGCGACGGTAGCACGGCCGTTTTCGAGCGGCAACGCAATTACCTGGCGCTGCCGCGCGACCGCTCTGGCGAGCGCTGACCTTCGAACGCGCGATCCATCACGCGGTGTGAAGGCGTACGATCGAAGGTCTACGGGCACCTGTTGGTGTCGTCTTCGATCGCGTGGTACGCGCCGCAGTCGCCGTACGCGGCGGCGCGGCTTTCCCGGCTCGCTGTCGCAGGTCGCAGTCCTGCTGCCGACGGCGCATGCGGGGGTCCGTGCACGGCTCGATGTATGGCTCTAGCCCCTCGGCCGCACGCCGGCAACTCCGTCGAACATCATGAAAAGGGCGAAGCCGCGCTCGCGACTTCGCCCTGCCCAATCACTCGCGCACGCACGCGACCTCAGCGCCGCGTGATCGGCGACGCGCAAGCGTCAGTTGCCGCACCCTAACGTCGTGATGCGCGTCAGCGCGGCCTTCGCCTGAACGAGGCCGAAGCCGTATTTCGGATCGCGTCCCGGGTCTCCGAGGTCTTGAGCGCTGAGATCGAGCGTGTTGCGGATCTGCGCCGCCGTGCACTGGGGGTAATAGCTCCAGACCAGCGCAGCGACGCCCGACACGTGCGGCGTGGCCATCGATGTGCCGCTGTAGCTGGCATAGGCGTCGTTGGTCCTGAACACCGCTACGGTCGCTGTCTGCCCCACCTTCTTGAGCAACGTCTGACCGGTTGACTGCAGCGTGCCGACCGAAGGGATGCTCGTGACGGTCCCGCCCAGCGTGCCGTTGAGTTCGCCGCCGGTGTTGTTGTAGACGATCGCACCGACGCCACCGCTGCTCTGGCAGTTGACCACCTTCTCGGCGAACGAGATCGAGCCGCGCTGAATCACGCACACCTTGCCGGTCATCGAGCCGGCCACGGCCGTGTCGCCGAGGCCGAAGTCCGCCAGCGGGCCGCTCGCCGACGTCAACGGCGATCCCTCCATCGGCAGAGCTTCATAGGTCTTGTTGCCCGCCGCGACGCTGGCTCCGATCTGGCTGCCTATCGGCACCGTCGACAATACGTCCACACCGGGCGCGGCCAGTTCCACGTCGGCGTTGGATTGCGAAAAGGACGCTTGGGTCTTGGTCGAATCGACCGCGGCAACCGACACGACATCCGCAAATCCCGCAGGATACGAAATCGACGTGTCGCCGTCGTTACCGGCAGCCGCGATCAGGAGCACGTTGCTTTGCGCCAGCTTCTGGGTCGTACGGCGTCCAATCTGCGTAGCATCGGGGCCGCCCAGTGACATACTGATGACGTTCGCTCCCGCCGAGCCGCAATCGAGCATGGCGCGCGCGATCACCGAGTCCGGTGCCTGTCCGCTAGCGTCGAAAACCTTGGCGATGTACAGGTTGATTTGCCGGTGAGGCATCACGCCCACGACGCCAACCGCGTTGTCGATCGCGGCCACTGTGCCCGTGACGTGCGTGCCGTGCGAGAGCTCGTCGGTGTACCACTGTCCCGACTTGGTCAGATTCTCGCCATTCAGGATGTTGCCGGTCAGATCTTCGTGGCTCACATCGACGCCCGAGTCGATGATGCACAGCCGGCGGTCGCCCGCGGCAGCATCGGACAGCTGATCGGCCTGGACCATGGTGATGCCGTACGGCGTCGTTTGCGGCGTGCCCGGAAGAGACATCGTGCTCGATGTACCCAGCGCGTAGCGAGGCGCGTCGTTCTCGACGTACTCGACGTTCGGATTGCGCTGCAGCGCCGTGACCGCTGCTGCGGGGAGCTCGACTGCGAGTCCATTCACTTCGCTGAGATCTACGGCGATCCGTCCGCCCGCAGCCGCGATCGCCGATCGCGCGGCAGCGCCTGCCCCGGGCTTGAAGCCTACGATTACCCGGGCATTGCCGTGTTCGGCCTGTGCGGCACCTCGTCCCTGTGCGTAGGATGGTGTGGATGAGTCGAAACACGACATTGCAACCCATGCTGCGACAAGCAGCGGAACGCGCTTCTGCATCTTGATTCCCCCATTACTCCGTCGGTCGACGGGAGGCGATACTGTGCGCAGCTCATGGCTGATGCGTCAAGCCGTCCAGCCACTTCATACGCGTGTTGGATTTGGTCAGCCGTTCAACGCTCGCGCGCAGCATGGGTCGCGAGCGAGCGCTGCGGCTCCGGGTCCAACGCGCGCCAGGCAACTGCCATGTGAGTCGCACTTCGCCAGCGTCCGGCGACGACGCACCTGGGCAACTCCGCGAATAGCGACGTCCCGTGAAAACAATGTCGACTGCGCGTCAGCGACGTTCATGGCACGATCGCAGCTCGTCCTCGATGACCGCGATGGCATTCTCGATGCCCTCGGTGTTGCGATGTCCACCCCGAAATCGTCGCGGCCAATGCACGAGTGCAGCATCCACTCGCCCGTCTTCGCGCTACCATACCGGGATGGCGCACGACCACGACGACGAGCCGCACGACCATAGCGAGCTGGGTGAGATGGAGGCGCGCGTCCGAGCGCTGGAGACGGTGCTTGTGCAGAAAGGCTACGTCGATCCCGGGGCGCTCGACGTTCTGATCGACATGTATCAGACCAAGATTGGCCCGCGCAATGGAGCGCGCG
>Ga0070664_100001657_pt1 | contig 17808 bp, 14 predicted proteins | sample KBSC73metaG_FD_65863 | JGI IMG/M metagenome (GOLD analysis project Ga0070664, IMG submission 65863) | Corn rhizosphere microbial communities from Kellogg Biological Station, Michigan, USA - KBS C7-3 metaG | ecosystem: Host-associated > Plants > Roots > Rhizosphere > Soil ... | reverse complement strand
CAGGGCGTGTCGACGTGGACCACGGCCGGCGTGATCCCGCCCAACGAGGCCCTGCAGATGAAGGCGCGGGTCTGCGTGCCGATCCGGTGGCGGAGCGACCTGGTCGGCCTGCTGATCGTGATGGACGCCGACGGATCGCTGACCACGGGCGAACTGGCCACGATCACCGGGGTCGCCCGGGACCTCGCCCCGCTGCTGGCGGCCCAGGCCGTCGAAGACCCGCCGGTCGAACACGGGCTGATCGTCGACCTCGTCGGACGGGAACCGCTGCTGCGCCGGCGGGCGCTCGCGGAACTGGCGGGAATCGCCGGATTCGCGTCGGTGCGGGCCGTCGAGTTGAGCGCGCAGGGCGCCGCGGACGCCACCGTGGCCGCGCACATCGACACGGCCCTGCGCAGCGCGCTGGGCGGTGTCCGGCCGCCCGCCGGATCCGGTGGACTGCTGCACGCGGTGACCGACCGTGTCGCCATCGCCCTGGTGGGCAGCGCCGCCCCACTCGCCGACGGCGTGGTGCGCACCTACGTCGAGCGGGTGCTGCACCGGGTCCACGACCTGTCCGCCGGCCGGTTCACCTGCTCCGCCGGGATCGGCGACGGCGTGGCCGGGCTGGAACACGCGCACCGGTCGGCCGGGCAGGCCGCGCTCGCGGGGCGGGCCGCGGCCACGGTGCTGGACCGGCCGGTCGCCACGTGGGCGGAACTCGGCCCGTACGGTCTGCTGCTGCGCGTCCCGGATCTCGACGCGTCGGCGCTGCCGGCGGAACTGCACCGGCTGCTGTCGGTGGATCCGGAGCGGCAACTCGTCCGGACGCTGCGGGTCTACCTCGACCACGGCTGCAACGGACCGGCGGCGTCGGCGGCCCTGCACATCCACCGGACCACGCTCTACTACCGGCTCGGCCGCATCCGGGAGCTGACCGGGCTGGACCTCGACGACGGTCGCACCAGGCTGACCCTGCACCTCGGCCTGACCGCCCTCGACCTGCTCCCGCCGTAACGAATCTGCAGAACGGGTCGTCCGGGCCACACGCTCGGGCGGATCATTGGTGGATGCTCCGGAAGATCGATTGCGTGCTGGTGCGGGTTCCCGACCTGGCGCCGGCGGCGGAGTTCTACACCCGCGTATTCGGCCTGCGCGAGCTGTGGCGCGACGAGGCGTCGATCGGGCTGGGCATGGCGGAGACCGACGCCGAGATCGTTCTGCACACGATGAACCTGCCCGCCGACCGCAGCGTCCACTACCTGGTCGACGACGTCGCCGGCGCGGTCGCCGCCGCCGAGCGGGCCGGCTGCACGGTTCGGGAGGAGCCGTTCGACATCACCATCGGCAGGTGCGCCGTCCTGGTCGACCCGTTCGGGAACACCGTGTGCGTGCTCGACATGAGCAAAGGCCCGCGGCCGACGGCCCCGATTCCCCCGGCGGAGTGATACAAAAGGGTCTTGGCGACCTTCGATCCGCTGCGCGGTGGGTCGATGCTGCTCGACCGGCAGCACGAATGCCGGGTGCTCGATGGACTGCTCGACGCGGTCCGGGCCGGGCGGGGCGGGGTGCTGGTCGTCCGCGGCGAGGCCGGGATCGGCAAGACCGCACTGCTCGACTACACGGCGCGCACGGCGGCCGGCCTGCGGTTGGTGCGGATAGCCGGCGTCGAGTCGGAGATGGAACTCGCGTTCGCCGCGCTCCACCAGCTGTGCACCCCGCTGCTCACCCACCTGCCCCACCTGCCGGAGCCGCAGCGCGACGCGCTCGCGATCGCGCTCGGCCGGCGGTCCGGGCCGGCGCCGGACCACTTCCTCGTCGGCCTGGCCGTGCTCAGCCTGCTGTCGGAGGCCGCCGGCGACGGTCCGCTGGTGTGCCTGATCGACGACGGGCACTGGCTGGACCAGGCGTCCGGGCGGGCCCTCGCCTTCGCCGCGCGCCGGCTGCTGGCCGAGGCCGTCCTGCTCGTGATCGCCGCCCGGGAGCCCGCCGCCGACCTGCGTACGCTGCCAGATCTCCTGGTCGAGGGTCTACCGGACGCCGAGGCCCGCGAGCTGCTCGCCTCGGTGGTGCGACGGCCGCTGGACGATCGGGTCCGCGAACGGGTGCTCGGCGAAGCGCGCGGGAACCCGCTGGCACTGCGGGAACTGCCGCACGACGATCCAGCCGGCGGGTCCGCGCATCCGCTCGCGGGTCGCATCGAGGAGCAGTTCCGCCGGCAGATCTCCGACCTGCCGGCCGCTACCCGGCGGATGTTGCAGGTCGCGGCCGCCGACCCGGTCGGCGACCCGGCCCGGGTCTGGCTCGCGGGCCGCCTGCTCGGTGTGCCGGCGGACGCCGCCGCCCCGGCGGTCGAGGCCGGCCTGATCGAGTTCGCCACCTGGGTTCGGTTCCGCCATCCGCTGGTGCGTTCCGCCGCCTACCGCTCCGCGTCGCTCGGTGAGCGCCAGGAGGCCCACCGTGCGCTGGCCGACGCCACCGATGCGGCCGCCGACCCGGACCAGCACGCGTGGCACCTGGCGCAGGCGACACCGGGCCTGGACGAGGACGTGGCCGCGACGTTGGCCCGGTCCGCGGGGCGGGCGCAGGCCCGTGGTGGCCTGGCCGCGGCCGCCGCGTTCCTGCACCGCGCCGCGACGCTGACGCCCGATCCGGCCCGGCGCTCGAAGCGTCAGCTCGACGCGGCCCGCGCCCACCGCGACGCCGGCAGCCTCGTCGCGGCCCTCGACCTGCTTGCCGCCGCCGACGCCGGACCGCCGGATCCGCTGCGTACCGCGGAGGCACAGCACCTGCGCGGGCAGATCATGTTCGAGCAGCGGCGCGGGGGCGACGCCACCACGCTGCTGCTCGACGCTGCGCGGCGGCTCGAGCCGCTCGACGCCCGCCTCGCCCGCGAGACGCACATGCAGGCGCTCGGCGCCGCGCTCTGGATCGGCGAATCGGAGCGACCGGGCATGCTGGGCGAGGTCGCGGTCGCCGCCCGGGCCGCACCTGCGGCCCCGGGACCGGTGGGTGCCGGCGATGTACTGCTCGACGCGTTCGCAATCCGGCTGACCGACGGCCACGCGGCGGCGGTTCCCGCGCTCGCCCGCGCGCTGCGGCTGATCCTGGCGCTGGAACCCGGCGCCGGTGTCGATCTCGGCGCCTTCCTGTGGCTGGCCGGGTACCGCGCCGGTGGCATTGTCGCCGGGGAGCTCTGGGACGACGACGCATGGCACGCGCTCGCCGCCCGTCAGGTCGAGGTCGCCCGCGCCACGGGTGCGCTCGCCCAGCTGCGGTTCGCGCTCAATTTCCATGCCTGGAGCCGGGTCGAGAGCGGCGACCTCGCCGCGGCCGCCAGGCTGCTCGACGAGGAGCGCCTGATCTCGGACGCGATGGGCACCCCGCCGATCGCCTACTGCGACCTGGACGTCGCCGCGTGGCGTGGCGACGAGCCGGCCGCCATCGGGCTGATCGAGGCGACCAGGCGGCAGGCCACCGCCTCGGGCATCGGCCGGCTCCGCTCACTCGCGGACCACGCGAGCGCGGTGCTGCACAACGGGCTCGGTCGCCACGACGCCGCCCGCGACGCTGCCCTGCGCGCGTTTCGGCGCGACGAGATCGGCTACGACACCTTCATCGTCGCCGAGCTGGCGGAGGCCGCGTCCCGGACCGACGACGCGGCCCTGGTCGCCGCGGCGCTGGACCGGATGTCGGAACGCGCCCGGGCGACGCCGACCGAGTGGGCGCTGGGCACCGAGGCGTGCATCCGCGCGCTGGCCAGCGACGGCGACGCCGCCGACGGCTGCTACCGCGAGTCGATCGACCGGCTCGGCCGTACCCACCGCAAGGCCCAGCTGGCCCGGGTGCACCTCCTCTACGGGGAGTGGCTGCGGCGCGCGAGGCGACGCGGCGAGGCGCGTGAGCACCTGCGGACCGCCCACGACATGCTGACCGCCATGGGCGCCGACGCGTTCGCCGAACGCACCCGTAGGGAACTCGTCGCCACCGGCGAGACCGTACGCAGGCGCACGGTGGACACGGCCGTCGAGCTGACCTCGCAGGAAGCGCAGATCGCCCGGCTGGCCCGGGAGGGCCTGTCCAATCCGGAGATCAGCACGCGGTTGTTCATCAGCCCGCGCACGGTCGAGTGGCATCTCGGCAACGTGTTCACCAAAGTCGGCATTCGGTCGCGTCGGCAGCTTCGCGGCACCCTGCCGGTGGCCGTCGCCCGGGCCCTGCAGATCTGAAATCCCCGGGGGTTTGCCGGGTACGAGCCGGGGACGGCCGGCGGGATGGTGGACGGGCCGGCATCCCATCCCGACGGTCTCGCAAGGAGATCACCATGAACTCGTTCCCCGTTCCCGAGGGCCCCGGTTCCGCGGCGGGTGCGCCGAACCTCCCCGCCGGCTTCACCGACACGTTCACCAGCCGGTACATCGACGCCGGCGACGTGCGCCTGCACGCCGTCGTCGGTGGTGACGGGCCGCCGTTGCTGCTGGTGCATGGCTGGCCGGAGTCCTGGTACGCCTGGCGGCTGCTGATGCCGGCGTTGGCCCGCGACTTCACCGTGGTCGCGGTCGACCAGCGCGGCATGGGGCTGTCCGACAAGCCGACGAACGGGTACGACACCGGTACCCAGGCCCGCGACCTGGTCGCCGCCATGGACGCGCTGGGCCACCGCCGCTTCGCCGTAGTCGGCCACGACACCGGTTTCGCGATCAGCTACGCGCTGGCCGCCGACCACCCGGAGCGGGTCGAGCGGGTCGCCCTGGCTGAGATCCCTGGCTCGCCGGGCACGGTCACCGCACCGCCGCTGTTCCTGCCCGGGCCGCTCAACGACCGGTTGTGGCATCTGGGCTTCAACCGGATCGACAGACTTAACGAACAACTCGTCGCCGGCCGGGAGGATCTGTTCTTCCGCTGGGAGTTCGACGCGGCCGCGAAGAAGCTCCCCGATGAGGTCATCGACCACTACGTCCGTATGCTGTCCAACCCGGACTCGCTGAGCGGCAGCTTCGGCTGGTACCGGGCACTCGACACGACCATCGCGCAGGACCAGCAGCGCAAGACCCGGCGGCTGGCCATGCCGGTGCTGGCGATCGGCGGCGAGGCGAGCTTCGGCGCACATGTCGGCGAGGCGTTGAACGCCGTCGCCGACGACGTGCGCGGCATCGTCATCCCGGGCGTCGGCCACTTCGTCGCGGAGGAGGCACCCGAGGAGATGCTGGCGGCCCTGAGCGGATTCCTGGCGCCGTACTCAGCTGCCACACTTCGTTAGGTGAGCGCGTTCCCGCGACGGCGCATGCCCGCGCTCGACGGCGCGACCGGGTGGCTCAACTCCGAGCCACTCGGCCCCGCCGACCTGCGCGGCCACCCCGTCCTCGTCAACTTCTGGACGCTGACCTGCATCAACTGGCTGCGTCAGGAGCCGTACGTGCGCGCCTGGTCGCGGGCCTACCGCGCCGACGGGCTTGTCGTCGTCGGTGTCCACACGCCGGAGTTCACGTTCGAGCACGAGATCGACCGGATCGAGCGCGCGACGGCCGACCGCGACATCGACTACCCCGTCGCCGTCGACGACGACTACGCCGTCTGGCAGGCGTTCGACAACCACTACTGGCCGGCGCTGTACTTCGTCGACGCCGACGGCATCGTCCGCGACGAGCACTTCGGCGAGGGACGCTACGAGGAGTCCGAGCGCACCATCCAGCGGTTGCTGGGCGTCGACCGCGACCCGGTCACGGTCACCGGCACCGGCGTGGAGGCCGCGGCCGACTGGGACCACCTGCGCACGCCGGAGACATACCTGGGCTACGCGCGCGGCGAGCGGCTCACCCGCGACGACAAGCCGCTGCGCACGAACCACTGGTCGCTCGCCGGCAACTGGGCGATCGGCGACGAGGAGGTCCGGCTGCGGGAGGCCGGCGGGAGCATCGCGTTCCGCTTCCACGCCAGGGACGCGCATCTGGTGCTGTCCACCGCCGAGTCGACGTCGATCCCGTTCCGGGTGCGCCTCGACGGGGAGCCGCCGGGCCGGTCGCACGGCGTGGACGTCGACGGGGACGGCACCGGTGTCCTCACGGACGGCCGCCTGTATCAGCTGGTCCGCCAGCGCGGCGGGATCGGTTCCCGCACCCTGGAGATCACCTTCGGCGAGCCCGGCGCGGAGGCCTACGCGTTCACCTTCGGATAGCTGGTTGAATCGCGGGGTGTACCAGTCCATTGTGGAGGGCCTGCTCGCGTCGGCCGAGCCCGCGATCCGCTGGAAGGTCCGTGCGCGCGTGCTGTGCGAGCCGGCCGGTTCCCCGTCGATGGCCGCGCTGCGGGATGAGGTCCGCGGCTGCGCCGTCGTCCGGCGGTTGCTGTCCCCGTTCGACGCCGGCCGGCGGCTCCCCACGTACGCCAAGTGGCAGGGCGCGCACTGGGTGCTCGCGACGCTCGCCGACCTCGGCTACCCGCCCGGCGACGAGGCGCTGCACCCGCTTCGTGAACAGGTGCTCGACACGTGGCTGGCCGAGCCGTACCACCGCGACGTCGAGGTCGCCACGAAGGCCGGTGTGTACCGCGTCGACGGCGTGCCGGTGATGCGCGGCAGGCACCGCGCGCACGCCTCGCAACAGGGCAACGCGTTGTGGTCGCTGGTGACGCTCGGCCTTGCCGACGCCCGCTGCGACGGGCTCGCCGATCTGCTGCTGCACTGGCAGTGGCCCGACGGCGGCTGGAACTGCGACCGCGATCCGGCGGCCGACACGTCGTCGTTCTTCGAGACCCTGCTGCCGATGCGCGGCCTGTGGGCGCACGGCACCGACCGCGCGAGGACGGCGGCGCGGGCGGCGGCCGAGGTGTTTCTCGAACGCCGCCTCGCCTACCGGCGCAGCACCGGAGCGCTCATCCGCACCGAGTTCGCCAAGCTGCACTACCCGCTGTACTGGCACTACGACGTCCTCGCCGGGCTCAAGGCGATCGCGGACCTCGATCTGCTCGGCGACCCGCGCTGTGCCGACGCGCTGGACCTGCTCGAGTCGATGCGGCTCCCCGACGGCTGGCCGGCCCACGCCCGCTACTACCGCGCGTCGGCCGACGTCGCGTTGGGCCACGACTGGGTGGACTGGGGCGGCACCAGCACCCGGCGGTCCAACCCGTGGGTCACCGCCGACGCGCTGGCCGTGCTGCGCGCCGCCGGCCGCCTCACGATGTGACGGGACGCAGCAGGGCCGTCAGGGCGTCGATCTCGTCGCGCGTGACCGCCGTCGAGGACAGATAGGTTCGGACGTCGAAGGTGCGGATCCACTCGCGCAGGGCGGGCAGCCGGTCCGTCACCCGCTGCTCGATCTCCGCCGGCGGGGTCGCCGGCTGGTGGTGCAGGCGCCAGGTCTGCGCACCGTTGTCGTACACCCAGCCGTGGCCCGCGTAGGCACCGGCGCCGCGCCACCCGTCGGTGTAGTCGCCGACGATGGCGTCCTCGGTGGCGCCCGCGAGGCCGAGCAGCATGGCGCAGATCATGCCGGTCCGGTCCCGGCCGCCGGCGCAGTGGACGAGCACACCCGGCCCGGCCGCGGCGATGGCGCGCATGACGGCCGCGATCCGGGTCGGGGCGAGCCGCGCGTTGTCGGCCCACGACCGCGGGTGGTCCAACCACGGCCCACAGACGCGCAGGAACTCGGGGTCGTCGGGATCCTCGGTCGGTGCCGCGACGAACCCGATCCCGTGAAGCGACTCCGGCCGGACGGCCGGGTGGTCCGGCGTGCGCCCGGTCTCGGCGGGGGCGTTGCGCAGGTCCACCACTGTCCGCACACCGGCCGCCTTCGCCGCCAGCCAGCCGTCGTCGGTGAGGTACTCCGGAGCGGCCGAGCGGAACACCCGTCCGCTCAGGGTCGTCCGCCCGTCGGCCAGCGGCCGGCCGCCGAGATCACGCACGTTCCGCCCGCCGGGCCACGCCAGCGTGCCGGGCGCCGTCACGGATCGACGTCCCGGGCCAGCAGGTCGGTCCAGGTCTCCCGGCGGACCACCAGCCGCGCCTCGCCACCGTCGGCGAACACCACGGGGATCCGGCGGGCGCCGTTGTAGTTGTTCGACATCGTGAAGCAGTACGCGCCGGTCACCGGGACCACGAGCAGGTCGCCGACGGCCGGGTCGCGCAGCGGCACGTCGGCGGACAGAACGTCCCCGGACTCGCAGTGCCGCCCCACGACGGTGACCGGTTCGCCGCCGCCGACCCGGTTGGCGATCGTCGCCTCGAAGCGCTGCCCGACGAGCGCCACCTCCAGGTTGTCGCCCATCCCGCCGTCGACCGCGACGAACGTCGGGCTGCCGCGCTTGACGGTGGTGACCGTGTAGACGGTCACCGCGCTCTCGGCGACGAGGCTGCGGCCCGGCTCGATGAGGATCCGGGCGCCCGACGGCAGGTGCGTGCGGGCGGCACCGATCAGCGCCTCGAGATAGCTGGTCAGGCTCGGCGGGTGGTCGGTGGAGGTGTACCGGGCGCCGAGGCCGCCGCCGAGGTCGTACACGGGGTACTCGCCGAAGACGGCGAGCGGCGCGACGGCGGCCGCCAGCTCCGAAGCATCCATGAGCTGCGACCCGACGTGGGTGTGCAGGCCGTCCAGCCGCAGCCGGTCGCTGGCCCGGATCCGGGCGATCGCCTCCCGCGCGGCCGGGGCGGACAGGCCGAACTTCGACCCGTCGTGCCCGGTGGCGTGCGCGGCGTGCGTCGACGCCTGGATCCCCGGGATCACCCGCACCAGGCAGCTTTGCACCCGGCCCGCCGGCACGGCGGCGACCAGCCGGTCGACGTCGTCGAGGTTGTCGACGACGACGGTGCCGATCCCGCACCGAACCGCGAGCTCGATCTCCTCGGTGGTCTTGGCGTTGCCGTGCAGCACGAGCGTCGCCGGGTCGGCGCCGGCGGCGAGCGCCGTGACGATCTCGCCGCCGCCGGCCACGTCGAGCCACAGGCCCTCCGACACCATGAGCCGCTGCACCGCCGTGCAGGCGAACGCCTTCGACGCGAAGGCCACCTGCGAGCGGGGCCACCGCTCGGCCAACCCCTCCCGGTAGGCGCGGGCCCGCTGCCGGACCGCATCCTCGGCGACGACCATGACCGGCGTGCCGTGCTCGCGGGCCACGTCGTCGAGCCGGCACCCGCCGACAACGAGCGTGCCGTCGGCGTCGATCGTCGTTCCCGCCGGGAAGAGCTCGATCACGGGGGAACGTCGAGCGCCGGGTTGCGGTCGAAGAAGCCGACGGGCTTGAGCCAGAACGAGACGGTGTCGACGGGCATGATCGGCCAGTCCTCGGGCCGGGTGATGTGGTGGATCCCGAAGACGTACCAGAGCACGACGTCGGTGTTCTCGATCGACCGGTTCCGCTCCGTCCACAGTGGAAGGCCGGTGTCGCGGTCGCCGAGGTTGGGGAACTCCCCGCACGGCCAGCGCTCGTCGGGGTGGTACGGGGTGACCCAGACCGTGTGCTTGATCGCCTCGGCGCGGCGCAGCACCGGCGATGCCGGGTCGAACAGCGGCGGGATGCTGGCCGACGGGACCAGCTTGTAGCCGACCGGGGTGCCCGACGCGTTCGTCACGTTGTCGTTGACGACCTTCCAGGCCCGCTGCGTCGCCCAGTTGAAGTCCTGGCGGCCCTCCGCCTCGGTGCGCAACGGCGTGTTGCGCACGACGAGGCCGAGGCCGTACGGGTCGTCGGGGCCGACCGGCGCCGGCTGCGACTCCGACGCGTAGACGGTGTTCGCCCGGCCGTCGATGTCGAGGTCCAACCGGGCGACGATGAAGTGCTGGTGGTACGGGGCGTACGTGCGCGTATCGACGACCGCACCGTACGGCGGCGGATGGCCCTCCGGGAACGGTGTGGTCACCATGATCCCGGTGGCCCGCACCTCGCACTCGATGTTGCCGTCCTGGTAGAAGCGCCAGTAGACGAGGTACTCGTAGTTGGCCACGGTCACGTGGAACGACACCACGAGCCGGCGCGCACGGCGCACCTCGGCACCGGCGACGCTGTCGACGTGCTTCCACAGGACGGCGTCGTCCTCCTCGTGGATGCAGATCGCGTTGCGGATCGTCACCGGCTCGCCGTGCGAGTCGTGCACGACGGCGTCGAGGTAGGTGATCTCGCCCAGGCAGTCGCAGCCGAGTTCGAGCGAGGTCGTCATGAACCCCAGCCCCCACTCGCCGATGTCGAACGCGGTGCGGCGGTAGTGGTCGGGGGTGGGATCGCGGTAGGGAACGACCATCTCGGCGAAGGACAGCCGGTGCGCCACCGACCGCAGCCGCCCGCCGTCGGTGAACCCGACGGTGTGCAGCACCAGCCCCTCGCGGTAGTTGAAGCCGAGCCGCAGCTGCCAGTTCTGCCACGACAGCAGGTGACCGTCGAGGGTGAACGAGACGCCCTCGGGCTGGCTGATGGAAAGCGGCTTGACCTCGCGCGGCGGGATGCCGGTGAGCGCCGGTAGGTACTCGCCCATCACGTCGGCCGGCTCGACAGGCGTCTCGACGTCGTCGATCTCCAGCAGTTCCATGCTGTTCAGGTCGACGATCGGGTGCATTCCCGCCACCGGGTGTGCGTACGGGTTACCCGCGGGCGTCTCCCGGTACCAGACGTCGCCCCAGCCGACGCGACGGCCGCGGTACTGCTGCGGCACGAGGGCCGACCCGTACGCCCAGACGTCGACGAGCACCAGCGACATGTCGGTGATCCCGCGCCGGGCCAACGCCGCGACGAGTCGCGGATCGGTGCGCAGCGTCTCGTCGCACTCGTGCCACTCGTCGACCGTCATGTTCGGGTGCTGCCCGGCCAGGTGCTCCCAGCCGACCACGCTATCCACAGTGGACAGTTCCACCGTCGCCCGGTACGCCTCGTTGTCGGTGCGGTTCCAGCAGACCGCGCGTGCCAGCCGTGCGCCCGGGCCGTCGGCGTCCTTGCCCGGCTCGGCGAGCTCGATCGACGCATACCGCCAGCGCTCGTCGACCCCGCGGTCGCGGCGCAGCGTCGCCGACACCCGCCGGAACTCCTCGGCGGTCAGCGGGTCGAGTGGATGCCGGGCGGTCACGTCAGGCCCCGCGGCCGTCGAGGAGGGTCGGCGGGATCGCGTCCCAGGTACCGCCGCCCCGCCGGTACGCGATCCCGGACAGCATCTCCAGCACCACGCGGTTGGCCAGGAACGCCGTCACGTCGGCGCTGTCGTACGGCGGCGACACCTCCACGACGTCGACGCCCACCACCGGCAGCTCGACGGCGATCCGGCGGACGGCGTCGAGCAGCTGGCGCGGGGTGAACCCGCCCGGCTCCGGGGTCCCGGTGCCCGGGGCGGACCCCGGGTCGGTGACGTCGATGTCGACGGACACGAACACGCCGTCGCAGTCGTCGGTGGCGATGGCGAACGCCTCGTCCAGGCACTCGGTCAGTCCACGTTGGACGATCTCGTGCATCTCGTAGGAGCGCATCCGCTGCTCGGCCATCCAGTCGAGGACGTCCGGCTCCGGCCAGTACCCGCGCAGGCCGAGCTGGAGGAACCGGTCGCCGCGGCAGGCGCCGGACTCGATGAGCCGGCGCATCGGCAGCCCGTGCCCGATGAGCGAGCCGAACTGGAGCTCACCCGTGTCGGCGTGCGCGTCGAAGTGGATGACCGACACCCGGCCCCAGCCGACCGCGCGGGCGACGCCGGTGACGTCGGGCCAGGTGATCGTGTGGTCGCCGCCGAGAACCACCGGGACCGCGCCGGCGCCGGCGGCCGCCTGCACCGCGGCCTCGAGCCGGTCGAGCGCCTGCCGGCCCTCGACGCCGGGCATCTCGACGTCGCCCGCGTCGACGACCCGCAGGTCGCGCAACGGGTCCACCCGCAGCGTCAGGTGCGGCCGCGACGAATCGTGCGGCAGGTAGTCGGCGGTGCGGATGGCCTGCGGACCGAAGCGGGCGCCGCCGCGGTAGGAGGCGCCGGCGTCGTACGGCGCTCCGATGATCACCACGTCGGCGCCGGTGTAGCTGGCCGGGTCGGCCAGGTCGCAGCGCTCGACGCCGAGGAAGGTGACGTCCGGTCCGAACATCCCGCCGTAGCGCGCCATGGCGCATACCTTGCCACACCGGCCCGGCGGGCGGCCCTGTTGCGAACACCGCCGGGCGCCTACATTCCCGGGCATGCACGACGTGGACCCCACCACCGAACAGATGATCCGGTCGGTGCTCGCGTACGCGGAGAACCGGCTGCGGCTCAACCCGGTCCCCCTCGACGGGCTGCCCCGGTCGCCGGACGACCTCGCCGCCGCGACCCGCGGCCTGCTGACCGACGCCGGCCACAACCCGGATCAGGTGCTCGGCGTCTACACCTCGGCCCTGGCGCCGGCCGTGATCTCGGCGGACAGCCCGCGCTTCCTCGGCTTTATTCCCGCGGCGCCGACCAAGGCCGCGCTGCTGTTCGACATGCTCGTCTCGTGCGCGTCGATCCAGGGCATCTCGTGGCTGGAGGCCGCCGGGGCGATCCACGCCGAGAACGAGGTGCTGCGGCTGATCGCCGACCGGGCCGGGCTTCCGGCGTCGGCCGGTGGGTGTTTCGTGTCCGGCGGCTCGGCCGCCAACCTGTCCGCCCTGGCCGTCGCCCGGGAGACCGCCAAGACGCGCCGCGGTTCGCGCCGTTTCCGGGTGGCCGTCAGCACCGACGCCCACTCGTCGATCGTCAACACGCTGCGGTTGCTGGAGATGGACGCGCTGACCGTGCGGACCGACGACCACCGGCTCACCGGCGCGGCGCTGCGCGCGGCCGTCGACGCCGACGGCGACCCGGCTTCGCTCGCCGCGGTCGTGGCCACCTCGGGCACCACGAACGCGGGGATCGTCGACGACCTGGCCGGTGTCGCCGAGGTGGCCCGCGAGCACGGGCTGTGGTTCCACGTCGACGGTGCGTACGGCGGCGCCGGGCTGTTCGCCCCGAGCGTCCGGCACCGCTACGACGGGATCGAGCACGCCGACTCGTTCGTCGTCGACCCGCACAAGTGGCTGTTCGCCCCGTTCGACTGCGCGGCGCTGATCTACCGCGAGCCGGACCTGGCCCGGGCGGTACACACCCAGGACGCGTCCTACCTGGACGTGATCCACGACCGGCCGGCGGAGTGGAACCCCACCGACTACGCGTACCACCTGACCCGGCGGGCGCGGGGCCTGCCGCTGTGGTTCTCGCTCGCGGTGCACGGCGTGCGGGCCTACACCGACGCGATCGAGGCCGCGATCGGCCTGGCCCGCGACACCGCAGCCGAGATCCGGACCCGGCCGTACCTCGAACTGATCCGCGAGCCCGACCTCGCCATCGTGCTGTTCCGCCGCGCGGGCTGGGCTCCGGCCGACTACACCCGGTGGGCCGACGCGCTGCTCGCCGACCAGGTCGCGTTCATCCCGCCGTCGGCGTGGGAGGGCGAGACGGTCGCGCGCTTCGCCTTCCTGCACCCGGACACCCCGATGCACCTCGTCCGCGAGGTCCTCGACCGGATGGCCTGAGCGTCGTCTCAGGTAGCCTGCACACTTGTCAGCCTTGGAGGTCCCCATGAGCCCGACCGCCGCCGCGCATACGCGCCTGCGCACCGAGATCCCCGGCCCGGCCTCGCGCGCCCTGCAGACCCGCCGCGCGGGCGCGGTGGCCGCCGGCGTCGCCTCGACGCTCCCCGTGTTCGTCGCCCAGGGCGGCGACGGCCTGCTTGTCGACGTCGACGGCAACCAGCTCATCGACCTCGGCTCGGGCATCGCCGTCACCAGCGTCGGCAATCCCGCCCCGGCGGTGGTCGACGCGGTCCGCGAGCAGGTCGAGCGGTTCACCCACACCTGTTTCATGATCACCCCGTACGAGGGCTACGTGGGCGTCTGCGAGGAACTGAACCGGCTCACGCCCGGCGACCACGACAAGCGCTCGGCGCTGTTCAACTCGGGCGCGGAGGCCGTCGAGAACGCCGTCAAGATTGCCCGCTACGCGACCGGCCGAACCGCGGTGGTCGTCCTCGACCATGCCTATCACGGCCGCACGAACCTCACGATGGCGCTGACCGCCAAGAACATGCCGTACAAGCACCGCTTCGGCCCGTTCGCCGGCGAGGTGTACCGGGTGCCCACCTCCTACCCGTTCCGCGACCCGGACGGGCTCACCGGCGAGCAGGCGGCCGCCCGCGCGATCACGCTCATCGACAAGCAGGTCGGTGCCGACAACGTGGCCGCCGTCGTGGTGGAGCCGATCCAGGGCGAGGGCGGCTTCGTCGTCCCGGCGCCCGGTTTCCTGCCCGCACTCGCGCAGTGGTGCCAGGCCAACGGCGCGCTCTTCGTCGCCGACGAGATCCAGACCGGTTTCTGCCGCACCGGATCCTGGTTCGCCTGCGACGACGAGGGCGTGGTGCCGGACCTCGTCACCACCGCGAAGGGCATCGCCGGCGGGCTTCCGCTCGGTGCGGTGACCGGCCGCACCGAGATCATGAACACGGTGCACCCGGGCGGCCTGGGCGGCACCTACGGCGGCAACCCGGTCGCCTGCGCGGCGGCGCTCGCCGCCATCGAGACGATGCGCTCCCGCGACCTGGCCGGCGCCGCCCGCCGCATCGAGGCGGCCGCCGTGCCGCGGCTGCGGGCGCTCGCCGACAAGCACGGCGCGCTCGGCGATGTGCGCGGCCGCGGCGCGATGCTCGCCGTCGAGTTCGTCAAGCCGGGTACGACCGAACCCGACGCCGAACTGACCGGCCGGGTCGCCGCCGCCTGCCACCGCGCCGGTGTCGTGGTGCTGACCTGCGGCACGTTCGGCAACGTCGTGCGGCTCCTGCCGTCGCTGGCCATCCCCGACGCGCTGCTCGACGAGGGACTGGGCGTACTGGAAGGCGCCATCGGCGACGCTGTGGGCTAGCCGGTGAACCGCAGCCGCGACGGCTCGCCGCGGCCGAGCCGTTCGACGTGCTCGGCCAGGTTCACGCACTCGCCGAGGGCCGCCCCGGCGTCCAGCCGCTCGGCCACCCGGGCCTCGGCGGCCATCACCTCGGCCGCGGCGGTGAGCCGGGCGACGGCGGTCTCCGGGTCGAGCACGACGATGCCGTCGTGGTCGGCCAACACGATGTCGCCCGGACGCACGACGGCGCCGCCGCAGCTGACCACCTCACCCACCGTGGCCGGGCGCACGGTGGTGCCGGCGCGCGGGGTGACGTGCCGGCTGTAGACCGGCAGCCGGCAGCCGGCGACGAACCGCAGGTCCCGGTAGCCGCCGTCGACGACGATCCCGGCCAGCCCCTTGGCCAGCGCGGCCCGTGCGAACAACTCGCCGGCCAGCGCGGTCTCCCGGCCGCCGCCGTCGACCACGAGGACGTCCCCGGCACCGGCCCGCTCCAGCGCCTGGATGACGCCGAGGAAGTCGTCGCGGCAGCGCACCGTCACCGCCGGCCCGCACAGCACCGGGTCGGCCGACCGGCACCGCAGCGCCGGCGACACGACCCGGACGTCGGGGGCCGTGTCGCACAGCGCCGTGGTGTCGACCTCCGCGGCGAGCCGGCGGACGTTATCCAGGTCGATCCGGGGTTCGGTCACGCCAGCACCGTAGCGTCAGAGTATGACGCAGACCGCGTAGAGCCTCATGTTCCAGTTGTTCGCGGTGCCGTCGTCGTCCTCGTAGGCGGAGCCGTTGACGAGGTCGACCCCGTTGTAGTACCCGGCCGGCATGAACGGGCTCGGGTGCAGGTCCCGGGCGTTGCTGAGCATGTACGTCCCGCCGCCGGTGTTGTAGCGGTCCGACGGGCAGGTCTGGCTCTTGCCCTGCGTCGTGTTCGAGTTGCTCGTCGTGTCGCTGGACTGCACGACCGTCTCGTAGGGCAACGTGCCGCAGATCGCGTACGCGGTCACCTTCCACGTGCCGGTGCTGTAGTCGTCGTCCTCGTTGGCGGTGACCGTGACGCTGTCCGCGGTCGGCGTGGTGGCCGCATACGGGACGACCGCAGTGACGGTGACCTCCCCGAATCCGCCGCTGATCGCGTAACCGGTGCCGAGCAGGTCCTTGGTGCTGGTCGAACACCTCGCCACCGCCGACTTCGGGGTGTATCCGTCGTTGAGGCTCTCCGCCACGTTGATCTCGTATCCGACGACGTCAGCGCAGATGGCCCGGACGGTCAGCTCGGAGTCGGCGTTGGTGCCGTTGCCGTCCTCGTACAGGAACCCGTGGACGTGGTCGGCGTACGGGATGAGGTCCTCGACGATCGTGTTGGCACCGGCGCCGGTGGCCCCGGTTCCGATCAGTTCGGTGTTGTCGGGGCAGAACGCGTCCATCGGCTTGTACGGCGCGCTGTCCCAGCCGGTCGACCGGTCGACGACGACCGGTCCGCCCGCGTCGATGGCGGCCGCGGGGGCGGCGTCGATGGCGACCGTCGTGGCCGCGAGAGCCAGCGCAGCGCCGGCGGCACCGGCGAGGCGTCGGGCCCAGGATCGGGAATTCATTTGTGGTCCTCCAAGGGTGACGGGGCGGGAGCGGACTCCCGCGCCCTCAAACCCGACTGGAGGCGTCGCACCCGCCGGGCACCGACGCACGCCGGATACCGAGGACACGGCCCAGGGATCCGCTGTCGTTCAGGCGAACGACACCACGACGGGAAGCCGACAGAGACGAGCGTCATCCGCCGCCGGCTGCAGAGGCCACGGCGGCGCGGATCGCGGCGGCCGGATCGCCGCGGTGGTAGATCCGTTCGCTGGGCTCGATGTTGTCGAGGAACTCCTGGTACCGCACGGCGTAGGCCAGCTGCGCCAGCGGCTCGGCGATCCGCAGCGCCGCAGCCGGACGCGATCCGGGTGCCGCGGCGGACCAGGCGGCGATCCACGCGTCGGCCGCCCCGCGCCGCCTGCCTTCGGGCAGGAAGTCGATCGCGCGCAGGCCGTCGAGGACCGGGTTGCCCAGATGCGCGTCGGCGAGGTCGAGGACCACCGGGGCACCGTCGCCGCGGCGCCAGTTGCCCGGGTGGAAGTCGCCGTGGACGAGCGTGTCCGGCAGGCCGCAGTCGGCGAGCACTTCCCACCGGTCCCCCAGCGCCCTGGCGGCGTCGACCTCGGCCGGGCTGAGCTCGGCCCCGACCGGGCCATCGAGCAGGTTGTCGACGGCCGCCCGCAGGGCCGGCGGGCGGCGGTCCGGGACGCCGGGCAGTGGCTCCGCGAGCCGCGCCTGCACGCCGACCCAGCGGGCCAGCACCTCCGCGACGGTCTGGGCCGACGCGTCCCAGCAGTCCTCCCCGGGCACGTCGGTCAGCAGCAGGCGACCCGGAGCGCTGGCCAGCACGGTGGGCACCAGCGCCGGATCGACCGCAGCGATTGCGCGGATCGCGACCGGTTCCGCGGCGGCGAACGGCGGGATGGCCTTGAGCCACACCGGACCGTCGGCGGTGGGCAACCGGAACAGCCCGGACAGGTTCCAGGTCTTGCGCTGCCGGGGCGGCCCTTGGGCGTCGACGTGTAAAGCCGCCCATTCGAACAGCTCCCGGATTCCTGAGGCGCGGGCCCAGGCGAGCCGCAGCGGATGGTCGTCGACGACGAAGTCGCAGGGGCGCACGCTCTCCGGTCGTTCCAGCGCCTCGACGTGATAGCGGGCGTGGCCGTCGCGGGCGCCACCGCCCCCGTCGACGCCGAGCAGCCGGAGGACGACGACGGGCACGCCCAGCGTCCGTTCCAGATGCGCCACGACCGGCTCGGTCTCCGCCCACCACGGGACGTCCACCGGGAACGGCCCCACCACGCCGACGCAGCTGCCGCCGCACGTCACCGTCGCGGTCACCCGCCGCCCCATCCGATCGGTCCCTTCCGTACGGGTCAACCCTGCCGGGCCAGGCGGCTGCCCAGCTCGGCGGCGCG
>Ga0070664_100001650_pt1 | contig 17861 bp, 14 predicted proteins | sample KBSC73metaG_FD_65863 | JGI IMG/M metagenome (GOLD analysis project Ga0070664, IMG submission 65863) | Corn rhizosphere microbial communities from Kellogg Biological Station, Michigan, USA - KBS C7-3 metaG | ecosystem: Host-associated > Plants > Roots > Rhizosphere > Soil ... | reverse complement strand
GTGCTCGACCTGGTGCAGGGCAGGGGAGAGGGCGGCGGTCCCGACAACGCTCGAACGAAGGAGATCGTCACCCTGCTCGAGAATGCCGGCACCGCGCGGAAGTAAGCGACCCTCCACCGCCATCGTGGTGCAACACTCGCCGGGAGGAAGACATGGTGAATCCGATCCGACGCAAGCTTCTGAAGACTGGCGCCGCGGCGGCGGCGGTGGCTGCTACACCGTCATTGCTCGCGCAGCAGAGCGGAAGTGAAGGCGGCGGACGGTTCTATCAGAGAGGAAATGTCCGCATCCGCTTCGAGGACACAGGCTCGGGCTTCCCGCTGTTGCTCATCCCCGGCGGAGGATTGAACGGCTCGACGATCTCCGGCATTCGCGGAGGCAATCCCTTTAACACGCTCGATGCATTCAAGGGAGAGTTCCGCTGTATCTACGCCGACCTGCGCAACTCGGCGGGTGAGTCCACCGGCCCCCTTGAGATCGATCGACCGTGGGACTCATATGCCGATGATCATCTCGGTCTGATGGACCACCTGAAGATCGACAAGTTCATGGTGCTGGGCTTCTGCATTGCGGGTCCCTTCATCTGGAACCTCATAAAGCGCGCGCCCAATCGCGTCGTCGCGGCAGTGCCCGCGCAGCCGGTCGGGTTCCGACCGGAGCTGCCGAACTCCCTGTATGAGAGTCAGACAACCGGGTGGGCCGCACCACTCGTCAAGCGTCGTCCCGACATCACGACTGAGATGGCCGACCGATTCCTGAACCGAATGTTCCGCAACAACCCGGACTTCGTGTTCACGGTGACACGCGACTTCGTGAAGAGTTGTCAGACGCCGGTACTGGTCCTGCCAGACGACACCGCGGGGCACTCATTGGCCGTTGCGATCGAGAGCGCGATGCTCGCACCCAAAGGCCAATTGAGCATGTACCCATGGAAAGACACGCCGGACAAGATTCCGTTGGCAGTGCGCCACGTTCGCAGCTTCCTGCTGTCGAATCGGCCGGCCTAGTCTCGCGACGTGCGCGGGCTCTGCGTGCTTGGGGCTTGGTGGCGACAGCCTCGCTGAAAAATCGACCGTGACCGAGAGGTCGTGATGAGCGACGAACTCAAGAAGCTGTACCAGGCCGCTGGAAAGCTGAAATACTACTTTGATGAACGGACACCGTGCGACCTCTATCGTGGGCAAAGCCGTAAAGAAAAGAAGGAAGGCTGGCCCATTCTGTATCCCAACCCAGGCTTCCCTCGGCGCGATGGGACCGTGCGTCTACCCGACGTCAAGATTGAAGAGCGAGCAGGAGTCAAGTGGGTGAAAGGTTGCCGGTGCATCCACGGAGACTTCAGAGGGATTTCGACTTTCGATCGGCCCAACCCGAGTCTTATGGGCTTCGATTGGTTCCTGCTGAAGAAGGAAACACCGATTCCCGAGGCGCTAGCGATTACACAGGATTCGGATATTCCGGGAAAGACCAATCACTATACGATCGCACCCAAAGATGACATGACTCTTGACCTCTTCCAGATCTGGCTGAACGCACTGAGCAAGGCGATGGCAGCGGCTGACTAGCGGTGGAGACTCGCATGAAACAACTGTCGGCGACCTCTTTGATGCTCGCTGTGAAGTCGCTCGACATCGAGATCAAACGTCACGAAGCGAAACTGACAACCGGCGATCTCAGTGACGAGGATGCGGATTACTACGGCCAGTACGTCTTGGATCTGACAAGAGCGTTGTCCGAAGTTGCAAGTGCGTATGAAGATGCGCGTCAGATTGACGCGAGGCTGCCTGCCGTCGAGAAACTTCTACGCGATGCGGATTAGACATCTCTTCAGCCGCACCTTGGACACATCCTCGCTCGTTTTGTAAGAAGCCAGTCGTGGCTCCACTCGCTATTACTTCTCCGTCCGGTTCCGTCACAGAAGCCTTAGGTACGCGACGATGTCGTCAACGTCGTCGTCTGTGAGAGTAATGAACCCGCCCAGGGTTGCCGAACCGACCGGGTCCTGTGCTTCCGTAAAGTCGAAGAACCGCTGGTAATGAGCGGCGGCGTCGCGGAGCGTCTTGGCGCCGTTGTCGTGAAAGTACGGTGCAGTGTCCTTGACGCCCCAGAGTGTAGGGATCTTGAAATTGTCCGCAAAGACAGCGCGCGGGATGGATCTACCCCTAGCCTAGACGCTTGACATTCGGCCCTGTGCGCGCGTAAATCGATGCCTCTCCTGCACTGAGGCAGGACGGTGATGCACTCCATTCAGCGGTGCCTCCTGCTCCTCTGGGGATCTGAACTGAACCTTGCATGCGGGTCGCGCTCGACCTGGTGCGGGGCAGGGGAGAGGGCGGCGGTCCCGACAACCCCCGCACGAAGGAGATCGTGACTCTGCTCCACGGTGCCGGCAGCACACGGAAGTAAGCGACTCTCTATCGCGCCATCGAGGTGTAACACTCGCCGGGAGGAAGACATGGTGAACCCGATCCGACGAAAGCTGCTGAAGACCGGCGCCGCGGCCGCGGCAGTGGCCGCGACACCCAAACTGCTCGCGCAGCAGGGCGGGAGCGAAGGCGGCGGACGCTTCTACGAAAAAGGGAATGTCCGCATCCGCTACGACGACACAGGCTCGGGCTTCCCGCTGTTACTGCTTCCGGGTGGCGGATTGAATTCGACGATTGCCTTCTTCACCGGCAACTCGCCCTTCAATGCCATCGAAGAGTTCAAGGGACAGTATCGCTGCATCACGGCAGACCTGCGCAACGCTCCGAGTGGCCAGTCCACCGGCCCTATCGAAGTCGATCGGCCGTGGGAATCCTATGCCGACGATCACCTCGGCCTGATGGATCATCTGAAGATCGACAAGTTCATGGTGATGGGCTTCTGCATCGGCGGCCCCTTCATCGGGAGTCTCTTGAAGCGCGCACCCAATCGCATTCCCGCAGCCGTGATGGCGCAGCCCGTGGGCTGGCGTCCCGAAATGAAGGACCCGAAGTACCCGGGCACATTTTGGCGGACCTGGGGTCCGCAGCTGATTGCGAAGCGGCCCGAGATCACGATGCAGACGACGGATCAATTCGTGACGAAGATGTTCGAAACCAACCCCGACTTCCTCTTCAGCGTGACGCGCGATTTCATCAAGAGTTGCCAGAACCCAATCCTGGTGCTGCCCGACGATGTCCCCGCGCACCCATTGGCCGTCGCCATGGAGTGCGCGATGCTCGCGCCGAAGAGCGAAGTGAGCATGTTCCCGTGGAAGGAGCCCAAGGAGCGAATCCCACTGGCCGTGCGCCAGATTTATTCCTTCCTCAAGGCGCATCGTTCCGCTTAGCCGACTTCAATCGACGTTGCATTCCGTAGGGGCGGGCCTTCAGGCCCGCCTGACATTCGGCGGGCCTAAAGGTGGGAAGTTCCAGAGCGCAACCATTCGTCGAGCTGCACGTTGGCCGCCTCGTCTCTCGTCAGCCTTCGCAACGACTCGACCGGGACCAGTCCGTCCGCGGGCCCGACTCCGGTCGTCGAATGGAAATAGAGATTGCGATTGCGCCGCGTGTTCTCGGTACAACGGGCGCCTCGTCCCGGCCATTTGAACGGGTATCCGGGTGGACGCGTGCTGTTGTCGAGCTCCCAGCGTGGAATCAGATCGCTCAACCACCATCCGGCACCGTAGGATTCGTGGATGTCCGGTCTCATGTTGGACTGATCAGGCTCGAAGATCCAGTTCTGGCAGTTCCGGTCGAGCAGCAACCCGGCATGGGTGGCTTCACCCAGCATCCATCGACAGGCGACCTTTGCCGTCTCAGCTTCCTTGTCTCCACCTCCAATGTCGGAATGGCAGCCGACAAACCAGACCTCTTTCACAACTTGTCGTTCGTACCGGGGATCGAATCTGATCGTCGGAGCCAGATGAGCGTCGCGGTCGATGCCCCCCCAGCTCGTGGGCAGGAACCATGACCGATGTTCATTCAGCGCCAGAGCGTGGCGGACGTTCCTGATGATCGGGTTGTATCTGAGATGGGGAAGGCTTTGGGGCCAGATGCCTCCGTACGACTTCACCGTGTCCCAGATTCCCAGGAAGTGGATGACGACGTCCTCAGCCTGATAGGCCTTGCGAAACCGATCGATACGAGCCCAGTCTTCGCAGTGCGGCTTGTAGGCTGCATAGGCCTGCGAGAAGCAACAGGAGAAGTCCTCGTCGTCGTCCGCAAACCGGCGTGCGGGTAGACCACACCGGTACAAGAGTCCCGCCAACGCCCTGACGGTGAACGCACCACGACTGAAACCCATGAGAAAAACGAGATCGGTTTCACGATTGTGGTGCTTCGCCAAGGCCTGATACATCTCGCGTAGGTTGGCGAAGAGGCCGTAGCCGGCAGTCAGGCCGGCTAGTTTCGCCAACGATCGAGCCACCGGCACCCTCGGAGGATCGAGGATGATCAGGCCGTCACGGTTCCCGCCAGCGGACGCCTTGAACCGCTTGATGTCATCGACCAGGCTCGCAGTCGTCCCGATGCCCTGGTCGTAGAAAACAACTTGCTGGTTGGGCGACGTGAGGTCCGCCGACTGCACGAGGTGCGACACATTGGACGCGTGTTGTGCGAACGTGTTCCCCGTCCCGTCGGAGCACATGACGAGATTCCTCGGCACCATGCGCCGTGGATTGTAGCCAATTCGCCATCTGGTGCTCGATGCGGAGCGCGATTACTCCACACCAAAGGCCAGCAGCGCATTGCCCGCGGACGCGCCGCTGCTGATCGCGTACCCGGACGAGATGTAGACCATTCCGTCCACGATGACGGCGCCTGCGGTGGCAATCGCGCCGCCGCGCGCGGGCACCTTGTTGACGGTGTCAAAGTCCTGCGCCGTGTTGAACTCCCACAGTTGCTTGCCGTCGGCCGCCGACACCGCAAAGAGCCGTCCATCGCCCGATCCCTGGAAGACGACGCCCGGGATCGCGGTGGGCGCCGCGCCGAGCGCCGCACTGCCTCGACCGCCCGTACCGGTAGCCGTGAACACCCATGCCGTCTTTCCATCAGGTGACTGAACCGCGCCAAGACCGGCAGCGCCCATGCCGTAATACACCTGCCGCGAATCGGCTGCGCCGCCCCAGACGATCCCTCCGCGCCCGCGTCCGCTGAAGCCGACGGGCTGGCCTGACGGATTGACGCGGAACAGTACCTTGCCATTGGCGTCGGGATCGAGCGCGAGGACATCCGCACCCTTGGTGCCGGCGAACAACGCGCGCTTTCCGTTCGACAGCGTCACGAGGATCGGTGAGTTGCCGATGTCGTAGTCCGGGCCCATTGTCGGCGGACACGCCTCGCTGCGATTCGGGCCTGCGCAGCCGCCCATGAACAGATCGTTCTCGGTCGCGCGATGTGACCACAGGAGTTTCCCCGTCTTCAGATCGAGCGCGATCACCGCGTCGGTTAGCGGCGACTCTGGCGGGGTCACGGCGTCACCAGTGCCCACATAGAGCGCGCCGCGGACCGGATCGATCGTCGGCGAATTCCAGACGCCGCCGGTCGCTGGACCGTACAGCTGCGCGCCGTTCGCCGGCTTTTTCCATGGCTTCGGTGGGTCGGCAAGATAAGTCTTCCACAGTTCCTTGCCTGTGTTCGCGTCGAGCGCCGCCACGCCGCCGCGCGCGGTGCAGCACGGGTAATCCTTGTTGCCGCTGTTGAACTCCTCGGAGCCGGAGATCGGCACGTAGACACGACCCTCGTGATACTTCACGCTGCCCGTAATCCGTGCCACAACGTGATCGTCGACGCGCGTTTTCCAGAGCAGACGGCCGGTCTGCGCGTCGAGCGCGAACACGTTGGCGTGCCCGTCACCGAAGAACACCGCCCATCGCGTGGCACCCTGCCCGCTCACCGCGCCGACCATCGGCGAATTGCGCACGATCGATCCGTTCTGGAAGGACCAGTAGACGCACCCGGTCTTCGCATCGAGTGAGTAGGTGTAGCCGTTGTCCCCGGACGCGAACACGCGGCCCGACACGACCGTCGGTTGCGAGTTGTTGGTCACACCTTTCGGAAAGCCGAAGGCCCACTTGAGTTTCAGGCGCGACACGTTGTCGGCAGTGAGGCGCGCGGCAGCGGCAGCCTGGAAGCGGGTGTTGGCGAGGTCGTTCCCCCATCCATTCCACGACGGCGCGCTCGCCGGATCGGCCATCGGCGGATTCGCAGTACATCGGTTGGGCATGGACGAGGCCTCGCCGGCACCGGCGCTTCCCATCGGCCGTCCGGCCATGAACTCCGCGACGCGCTGCTTCTGGATGTCACTGAGTGCAACGCCACCATGATTGCGGCCCGCAAGCGACTCGAAGATGCGCTCCGGCGTCAGTTGCCGGATGCTCCCCGCCGTGGGTGATCCGTCGGGTGATTCGTTGCGATGGCATCCGTAGCACTGGCCTTGAAATGTCGCCCATCCGCTCTCGGTGCCCGGCACTCCACCGCGCCCGGCGGGCGGTGTGACTGCTTGACCGGCCGCAGGTGCCGGTGTCGAGGGCGGGCCGGCGGGTGCCTGCGCGCCGATGAACGCGGTGCTGGCGAAGATCGCAGCGGCTGACAGGGTGCTGGCGAGGGTTGTTCGGTCGATTCGGCGCACAGGCGGGATTCTCCTGCGACAAGTGTACGTCGGTTTCCACATGCTGCGCACGTCGTTGGCGTGCCTTCGTGGCGCGTCATCAGCAATCAAGGGTGACGAGGTCAGTCGAGGGCGTCTTGCACTACTGCCTGCACTGTCTTACGATATCGTTATGAAGTCCCTGACCATTCGGCTGCCCGACGAGATGGCGGAACGGCTCGAGCAGGAGTCGCGTAACCGCGGCGTCTCCAAATCCGACCTCGTACGCGAGCGCCTGAGCCAGACTGGGCAGTCACAAGCGCTCGAGCGCAGCGTGTCGGATATTCTCGAGGCCGCGTGGGAAACTCGGGCTTCAGCCCGTCGCCGGCAGTTCCGTTCCTCTCACAAGCGGCGAATTGCCGACGCGATCCGTGCCAAGAAGCTGCCTCGTTGACAGTGGTGCACTGGTCGCCCTGCTTGACCCTCGTGAGGCACATCATCAGTGGGCACGAGACACGCTCACTCGACATCCCACGCCGTGGTTGACGTGTGAGTCTGTCGTGTCGGAGGCATTGTTTCTGCTTGGAGAGCCACAGGCGGTCGCGCTCGCTCAGTTGCTGCGCCGGCGGCATTTACAGTTGGCGTTTACCCTCGCAGATGAACTCGGCACCGTGCTCGATCTGCGTGCAAAGTACGCGAACGTGCCAATGAGCCTGGCGGATGCCTGTCTCGTGCGTATGAGTGAAACGCTGCCCGAACCGATCATCGTCACGACCGACTCGGACTTTCGGATTTACAGACGTCATAGTCGACAGGTCGTGCCGTGCCTGCTGCCCTGACGGCGTAAACCCTGGACACATCTCGTCCGGGGGATCGTGCAGCAACTGCTCGCGGCTTCCGTTCGCGTGTTCTACAACTCGCCGACGGGCACGATGCCGACCCTGAATGACGCCATCTGCTCCGGTGTGAAGGGAGGTGCCCACAGGCCTGGCTCCTCCGCGTAAGCGCGGAACAAGTGGAGGATGTAATGCATCCGCTGGCGCAGGTTGCACCAGTCGTCGGCGCCGCATTCGCTGACACCAGGGGGGCACGGGTCGTATTCCTTGATGAACGCCACGAGCACCGGGTGCGGTGAGCCCCGAAAGATCGAAGGCAGCGGAGCCTCGAGATTGCGCCCGAGTGCCAGCACTCCCGTGGGCAGCGCCAGCACCATCATCGCTTCGGTCACGGCCTCGCGAGTGATTGCAGTGGCCGCATGGCGCACCCGCATCGCGAGCCACCCGACGACTGAATACGCCGGCGTGCGGAGCAGTCGAGGCCATCGGCGTGATCCGGGAACAAGGACGTCGAGGACGCGTGCTCCCAACTCCCGGGCGGTTGTCAGTGGCGCGTCAACGGCACGCGCGATTTCCGGCTCCAGGCGTGTCTGTTCGTGCAGGCCGATCTTGAGATTGGCGAGCAGCGTCCATGCCGCGCGCACCGCCGGATCGGTCTCCGGCCGCTGCTGCTGGTAGTGGGTGAATGCCTCGCGCAACAGTTGCTGTCCGTCAGGCGCATGGCCCGGCCGCAACTGCACGGCGAATGTCGTGAAGGCCGGCGATTCAGGAGGGGCGTCAGCTGGGACCTGTTCGAGGAACCGGGCGAATTCGCGACCGATTTCTTCGAACACTTTCAGGTTCCCGGCGGCAACGGCTTCGCTGGCGCGCTCGAATGCGTCGAACGGCGTGTGGATCGCGACGACCACTCGCCCGAGCCGGCTCTCCGGATTGAACAACCCTTTGCGGAGAAGCGCGCGATACATCGACTGCAACGGCTCGAGCAGTCGTGCGTGCCGGCCGAGCCGGCGCGCGAACCGCTCCAGCAGGTCTTCGCCGCGAATCGTGCTGCCGGCCTGGCGCGACGCCCACGTCGCAAACGTGCACCAGTCGGCTGCGGCGCCAAGCCGCGCCCGCATCGCCGTGGCGAGCTCCGCGTAGCAGGCGGTGATCTCGAGGTTGCGAATGACGCGATTCTGGATCGCGGCGATGTTGGCGACATCCTGCTCGCTGGGAACTGGCGCGGTGTTCACAAGACCTCTCTTCCGATAACCTACCTGCATTCCTTTCGTACGAAGAGGTGAATATTGTCGACTCTGAAAATGGCGCTAACGCGCGGCCGCGGACGTCCCCGTTCGCGTGGCCGGTGCTTTCAACGCCGCCTGCGATTCGTTCACGAATCGCCGTGACTTGAAGCGCCAGCCATCCGGGGTTCGGGCGTAGACGTCCTCGTAGTGCCCGAAGTGATCGAGGACGCCGGCCCGTCCGCCTGGTTCGAACTCCATGGCTTGCGCATACTGAATCCCGGTTGCCCCTTCCGGCGTCGGCTGAATGATCGCGAGCGACCCGTAGTTACGGACATACAGTGGCCCCCGGCGCGGACCGCGCGGCAAGGCAGCAAGTGCCTCGCGACCTTTGGTGTCGTTGAACGTGCCGTCCGCAGTGAACAAGTCCGCGTAGGTGTAGCCATTGCCGTCAGCAGTGTCGAGCGCAAACGAATAGCGCGCGACGAGTTGCTGAATCTCGACGTAATCCTCGCCCGTGAATTTCGCCGCTGCTCCATTTCGACTGGGCGCGGCCATACGCACAGCCGCCGGCATCGGCTCCGACGCTGGCAGTGCGGATGCTGCTTCGGCCCCGGGATTCGCGTTGAAGAGCGTCCGCGACTTGTATCGCCAGCCTTCCGCCGTCTTCACGTAGATGTCCTCGTAGTGCCCGCCGAGGAACAAGCGGCCTGGCTTGCCTCCTTCGGGAGGATCGATCACAGCCAGATATTGCTCGCCGGTCGCTCCTTCAGGTGACGGCGCGATCGTTACATTCATCAGCATGTGCCGCGAATACTTGGGCCCGTGCGGCTGGGCACGAGCGATCGCCGCCAGCGGCTCGAACCCTTTGAGGCGACGGAATGCGACGCCGTCCGGCGTGAAGAGGCCCGCATATGCCGGCCCGTTGTCGGTCTGCGCGAGCCCGTTGTCGAGCGCATGACCATAGCTGGCCACCAGTCGCTGAATCTCGAGGTAGTCAACCGCCGTCAGCGTCGTCGGCGTGCCAGTACGTTGGCGCTCGACGATCACAGGTGGCTGCTGCTGCCCGCCGGCTGTCGGCGCCTGTTGTACAGCTGCCTTGTTTGCCTCAGTGGTCGTGATGGATGGGAAGAACTCGCGCTTCTGGATCCGCCATCCTGCGGGAGTCTTTGTGTAGGCATCCTCGTAGCGGCCGGTGCGCGCAATCGCGCTCTGGTTGCCGTCCTGACCGACGCCGAACATCAGCTCATACTGTGTCCCGGTTGCTCCCCGCTCGGCCGGCCGGACGATGACGTTGGTCACGAAATGACGGTTCGCCGCACCGTCAGGACGCGTGCGCGCCAACGCCGCCAACTGTGTGCGCCCTTTCGCCGCACCGTACACACCGTCCTCCGTGAAGAGATCGGCGAACATGGCCCCGTCGTTCGCCCCGGTGTCGAGCGCGTAGCCGAAGCGCGTCACCAGTTGCTGAATCTGCATGTGGTCGTCTGCGGTCAGCGGCATCGCCGCCGGCCCGCGCTGCGCCGCCGCCGGCAACAGCGCCAGCATGACGGCACTCAGTGTTAGTCCCAGCAAGCGGTTCCTGATCCCCATTGCCATCTCCTTACCTATAAGAATCCCCGACGCTCCGGCGTTTCAATTGAAACCTGTCAACTCCCAACGTATTTGTTTACCGGGGGCCGATACTTAGCCACGAAGATCACGAAGCTCACGAAGCTCACGAAGAGCGCGTATTACGCTAGCGTGGAGGCACTAATCAGTCTCGCCGTGGAGACCAGAGCGCCGCGCGATCCATCTGAGGCGAAGCCTTGCCGGCGTGGCGCCGCAGCGTCTTGGTGTCTCCCGTTCGTCGAACTTGCGATCTTCGTGTTCTTCGTGAACTTCGTGGCTGAATCCGCTTATCAAAGACCTCCCAACTCCCAATACCCAACTTCCAATGGCCAGCCTTGGGAGTTGGAAGTTGGGCATTGGGAGTTCGTTAGAAGATCGCCAACGGGTTGATCGGCGACGACGTTCCACCCGGGAGCCTGAGTGGAGCAGTCGTCAACAAGTAATCCCAACGGCCGAGGCGTTCGCAGGTTCGGGCCAACTCGGTCAGCGCGGGCCAATCCAGGATCGGCAGACCCATCGACGCCAGGACGATCATGTGCATGGCCGACGTGAAGCTCTCGCTCGGGTACGGGAGCTTCTCGATGCAGTCGCCTCCGTACACGGACACTTGACGGTTGTGCATCCACTCGACGCATTCGGCATGAAGCCCCGCGCGCGGGTAGATGTCCTGCTCGCCAAGCTCCATCTCCATGCGCTCCATACCAGTCCGCACGAAGATCGCGTCTCCCGATCCGACACGCACACGCTGCCGCTTTTCCGCGGCTTCGAAATCCGCGACAGTCACGTACTCGTCGGGTTTGTACCACGTTACGCCGCGCGCGGCGGCGACATCGAGAAGCACGCCGCGGGTGAAGATGCCTTGCCGCTGGGCGTAGATCGATCCCCACTTCGCTCCGCTGGTGGTCAGCGTCTCGGACCGCTTACGGCCGTTGTAGAACTGATCCTTCCAGGAGAAATGACAGAGCGCATCCATGTGCGTCACGACCATCCCGTGCGGTGCGATAGTGAAGGAGTCGCTGGAGCTCGGACCGGCCTCGGTGAACGACATCACGTGCACGACCGGCTGGCCATTCGTCTTGGACTTCAGTGTCGTCAGATCGCGCGCGACGGAGACGACCTCGCCAGTCTTGACGAGTTGCGCGGCCGCGATGCGCTTGGCGGGCGTGATGTAGTTAAGCGTACCCAGCTCGTCATTGGGCCCCCATTTTCCGGCATTGGAGCATCGGCGGAACATCGCCTCGAGCTCACTGTCGGTAAGATCACGGGCCCGGGACGTGGCTCGCGGTGCACTCTCGCGCGTTGGAGCAGGCGCCTGACCTGAGTTCTGCGCGACCGCTGCGAAGGAGGGAGCAGCCGCCGCCAGGCTTGCAGTTTCGATGAAACGCCTTCGCGTGATTTCGTTCATTCGATCTCCTCGTTATTTACTCGAGGGCGCACGGCCTCTTGGCGTCGCAGCCTATGCGGCAGCGCGGCCGGTGTCAACGTCCTTATCTGATTGGGTTAGCCCGTTATGCGGCCTCTAAAGCGAATTTAGTACCCGTAGCCTTGGCTAGTTGACACCTCGTGGTGGCCGGGGATAATCGACCCGGCTACTTACCAGTCAACATTCGCCTGTGAGTCCGCACACCGGGCAGGTCCACGATCGGCGTGGGTGCTTTGCTCGAGGAGCCGCGTATGCACACCTCTCGCGTGGCCATTCTCTTCGTCGTCCTCGTCATCGCCAGCAACGTGGCCAGTGCCCAGGTCCTGGGCTCGGTCACGGGCGTGGTACGCGACCCTTCGGGCGCCGTGTTGCCCGGCGTGGTCGTCGAAGCCGCAAGCCCCGTACTGATCGAGAAAGTTCGTTCTGTCGTGAGCGACGGCTCCGGTCAGTACCGCATCGTCGATCTTCGGCCGGGCACCTATGCACTGTCCTTCACGCTGACCGGGTTCTCGACGGTCAAGCGGGAAGGCATCGAGCTGACCGGCTCGTTTACCGCGACCGTGAACGTCGAGATGACTGTCGGATCGGTCAATGAAACGATTACGGTGTCGGGCGAGTCGCCCATCGTCGACGTCCAGGGCACGACGCAGCAGCGCGTCATCGACAAGGAGATCGTCGACGCGATTCCGGCCGGGCGTAGTCACCAGCAGCTCGCAGTGCTCATTCCCGGCGTAACCGGAGCGCCGCCCGACGTTGGCGGCGCCAACACGTTGGGACTCGTGGCGCTCGCCATTCATGGGAGCCGTGCCACCGATATGCGAGTCACCGCCAACGGTGTGAATCTCCGCAACATCGGATCGCCCGGCCAGTTGATCAGCCTGCAGCCCGCGATGGCATCAACACAGGAAATCACGGTGGACTTCGGCGCCGGGTCGGCGGAGCAAAACTCCGCCGGACTGCAAATCAACTACGTCCCACGTGAAGGCGGCAACAACCTCACCGGGACTTTCTTCGGAACCTACGTCGGACCCAGCTTTCAGAGCAGCAACTATTCGGACGAGCTCAGGGCCGCGGGTCTCAGTCAGCCGAACTCGCTCAAGCGCTTGTACGACTTCGACGGTGCAGTCGGCGGGCCGATCAAGCGGGAGTCGATCTGGTTCTTCGTGGGCGGTCGCCGCCAGACGAACGAAAGCTATCTTGCGGGTATGTACTACAACCTGAACGCGGGGGATCCGACCAAGTGGACGTATGCGCCGGATCTGAGTCAACAGGCGTTCACACCCACAACGCAGTCGAGTGTGAATGCCCGATTCACCTGGCAGGCAACCCCGCGCAACAAGTTCAGCTTCTTTGGTGAGACGCAGCCACGACACTGGGGCACGGGCACGTCCACACAGTCGCCGGAGGCGGCCAGCTTCTTCGAGTATCCAAAGAATTCACTCCTGGTCGCGGGATGGACGTCGACGGTCAGCAACCGGCTGCTCCTCGAGGCCAGCTTCGCCGATCATGCCGAGATCCTGTACAACGTTGTTCCGCCGGCCGGGACGATCTACCGGCCCGAAGGAGACATCTGGTCCACCCTGATTCCCGTACTCGAGCAATCGACCGGGATCCTCTATCACGGTGGCGGGATAGCCCAGGGCCCCGCATTCCTCTTCAGCCGCCAGGAAGGGCCCAATCTCTACATGACGAAGGCATCCATGTCCTACGTCACCGGCGCCCACGCGTTCAAGGTCGGGTTCAACAACCTGTCTGGGAACAATCGAAATTCCAATCAGACCGTCGCGTCGGCGACGAGCTACCGGTTCAACAACGCCATCCCGAACCTCATCACCGAGTACGCGACGCCCAATTCCCGCCGCAGTCATCTGACGGAAGGCGGCGTGTTCGTGCAGGACAAGTGGACCCGTCAGCGGATGACCGCGAGTGCCGGCCTGAGATTCGACTACTTCTATACGTTCTTCCCCGAGCAGTTCCTCGGCCCCGGACCGCTCGTGCCGAACCGCAACATCACGTTTGCACCAACCGACTGGTATCAATGGAAGGATATGTCTCCACGGCTGGCAGTCGTCTATGACATGTTCGGCAATGGCAAGACGGCCCTGAAAGCGTCCATCGGCAAGTACGTGCTCTACGTGGATCCGACGCTCGGCAACCCGTACTTCAATCTGGCCAACGTCGTCACTCGGTCGTGGAACGACCAGAATCGTGACTACGTTCCTCAGTGCGACCTGCTGAACCCGACGCTCAACGGCGAGTGCGGGACGATCTCGGATCTCCGCTTCGGCGGTTTGCTGCCAAGCACCACGACTGATTCCGATACGCTGAGCGGGTGGAGTAAGAGGCCCGGCAACTGGGAGTTCTCAGCATCAGCGCAGCACGAGCTGATGCCTCGAGTGGGACTGAACGTCGGGTACTACCACCGTTGGTTCACCAACTTCACGGTCACGCAGAATCGTGCCGTCACTCCTGCCGACTACGACCCCTTCAGCATCGTAGCCCCCTCAGATTCCCGACTGCCTGGCGGCGGGGGATACACCGTTGGCGGGCTGTATGACCTCAACCCGACCAAGGTAGGACAAGTCGATAACTTCGTCACCTTCGCCGAGAATCTTGGCGGACAGAGCGAGCAATTCGATGCGTTCGACTTCAGCGTCAACGTGCGGCCGCGGCAGCGACTGCTGCTGCAAGGTGGGTTCAGCACCGGGCGTACGTCGACCGACACCTGCGGGATCGTGTCGCAGTACAAGAATTCGGTGACGGTGAACAGTTCCATTGGCACTGTTCAGAGCGTGGACATGTGCCAGTTGCACACGCCGTTTCTCACGCAGTTCAAGTTCCTCGGCACCTATGGCATTCCGAAGATTGACGTCGACGTCGCAGCGACGCTGCAGAGCCTGCCCGGCCCGGTGATCGCAGCCAACTACACGGCGAGCAATGCGGAGGTCCAGCCGTCGCTTGGCCGGCCGCTTTCCGGCGGCGCCGCCAACGTCACGGTGAACATCGTCCCCCCTGGGACGATGTACGGCGAGCGCGCGACTTCCCTGGATCTGCGCTTCAGCAAGGTGCTGAGGTTTTCGCAGCTTCGAACTGGAGTGAACTTCGACCTGTATAACCTGTTCAACTCCAATGCCGTCCTCTCGTTGAACCCTGCGTACGCACGTTGGCAGGTACCACTGAGCATCCTGAACGCGAGGCTGTTCAAGATCAGCGTCCAACTGGATTTCTGATCGCACGTTACACTCGGGATTCGGGACTCGGGACTCGACTTTCGCCTGAGCAAGGAGCACTCATGCCGAAGAATAGGAGCTTCGCGGCGGTCACGGCACTGGCGCTGTGCTTCGCCGTCACCGCCGCAGCGCAGGAGCGATCGAAGCCTGCGCTCACGACGCTCACGACGCAGGACTATATCGACATCCAGCAACTGATCGCCCGCTATGCCGTTGCAATCGACGAGTGCACCAACAACGGCTACGACTACGCCGCACTCTACGCCGATGATGGCTGGTTCAGTGCGTCACGGGACGGCAAACCGGGCAGGAAGTGGCAGGGGCGCGAGAATCTTGCTGCAGCGGCTCGCGGGAACATGAAAACGTGCGACGAGGTGCCGTGGAAAGGCATCAAGCACATGTACGTGAATCACGTCATTACAGCGACGGCGGAAGGAGCGACGGGGCGGATTGACCTGATTGCGATTGGTCTCGACGGCGACCCGCACAAGGTCGAACACCAGGGCCACTACGAGGATGTCTACGTGAAGACTTCCAAGGGATGGCTCTTCAAGTCGCGTCTCCACGTCCTTTCGCCAGGGCAGGCCGAAGTGTCGTCCGGCCAGAAGCCAGGCGGTCAACGATAAGGCCGGAGGCATCTCATGTCGCGCACGTTGTCAGTCTGTTCAGTCCTTGTGTTGTGTGTCGTGCACGGTCAGGCACAGGCGCCAGTAAATCGAGCGGCTTCTCGGCGACCCGCTCCGGTCTGTAAGGTGGATCCGTCATGGCCAACGGTTCCTGACAATTGGATTTTTGGCGCCATGGCTGGCATCGCGACAGATTCCAAAGACAACGTGTGGATCGTTCACAGAGGCGCGGGCGTCACGATGAAAAAGGCGTGCTGCAAGGCGGCGCCTGTGGTCATGCAGTTCGATCCATCGGGGCGACTGCTCCAGAGTTGGGAGGGCGCTCCCGGCAGCGGGTACGAATGGCCACTCCCCAACAACGAGCATGGGATCTTCATCGACCACAAGGACAACGTCTGGGTCGCCGGGCGAGGAGCGACCGGGACGAGTGAAAACCAGATCCTCAAGTTCGACAGCCACGGCAAGTTCCTGTTGCAGATCGGACATCGTGGGCAAGGAACCGGGAGCAACGACACAGCGAATCTCGGCCAGCCTGCCGATATGGCAGTCTACGCGCCGACCAATGAAGTGTTCGTGGCCGATGGGTACGGAAACCGGCGAATCATTGTGTTCGATGCCGATACCGGTGCCTACAAGCGGCACTGGGGAGCCTACGGCAACAGGCCTGACGATACGGCCCCCAGGACGACGTCGAATAAAGGACCCGGCGATCCCCAGTTCAACCAGGTGCATCACGTGCGCATATCGCGTGATGGATTCGTGTATGTCGCGGACAGGTTGAACCGGCGCATCCAGGTGTTCACGATCGAGGGGAAGTTCGTGAAAGAGGCGTTCGTCCGTCGCGCCAGCCCCGAGGCCGCTGGCACGGTGTCCTCGTTGGCGTTCTCTGCCGGTCCGGATCAGCGATACCTGTACGTGGCCGACCAGGCCGAAGACGTGATTCTCGTTCTGAATCGGCAAACGCTGGCGGAGGTGGGATCGTGCGGCCGGCTCGGCCGGCAGGCGGGTCAATTCGTGTCGCCGCACAACATCGCGACCGATTCAAAGGGCAATCTTTACGTGGCCGAAGATCTGGGAGGCTCGCGACTTCAGAAGTTCGTGTTCACGGGCGATGGTCAATGAGCACCATTCAATTGCGCGCCGCGCGTCCGTCAGCGACTGGCCGCGAGTTCTCGTTCGCAGGTCTTGAGGTCAGGACAGTAGAGTGGTGGCACACGCCCGCTGACAGGATTGCGATAGGCAAACCACATTGGCTTGATGTCCGGCCACACGATGGTGTCGCCGGGCAACGAGCCATGATGACGGAGCGGCATCGAGTTGCGCGGGATGTCGGCGGGAAAGTTCCGCAACGGTTCAACGGCGTTCTTCACCACGGGCCTCGACACCGGAGCGCTGGCCTTGCGCGCCCAGCCGTCCTTGAAGCTCGGGGAACTGAAGTACGGCTGGTCGGGAGCCATGACGTCGAGCTTCCAGACGCCGTCTTCCAGCTTCGCGGCGTTGTTTGGATACATGCCGTCGGAAAAGCCACGCGATTCAGGTGCCGCATCGATGTGGAGGAGATAGTGGCGCATCTTTGCGGAGGTGCCGTCCGGCGCCACGTCGATCACCGGCTGAATCAGCCAGTGACCCTGGGCGGCCTGGCGTGGCAGTGCCGCGACGCCATCGTAGTTGCGCTCGCATTCCTCTGCGTGATCGGGGCCGACACAGAAGGCGATGGCCGCCTTGGCGCGCCAGCCATCTTTGGCGAAGAGCTGACCCAGCGCATGCCACTGCTGGTCGTCGATGTCGTTGCCCAGCGCGTGACTGATGTTGTCGACAGCGATATAGGCAACCGCATGTGAGAGGCGGCGTCTCGCATCCGCGATCGCTGCGTGCATGTCGCGCGGCGCGGGCGTCGTATCTCGAGCGGTGGTGAGCGGAGGGAGCAGCGCATTCACTCCGGCGACTTTCGTGCCCGCCGGCAATTGCACGGGCTTCCCCGTGACGGGATGGTTGAGGAAGAAGTTCGGAACCGCGCCGTCCGTGAGCGTGCCGCGGTCAGCGGCGGGCGCGGGCCTGTCGGGCGCGTATTCACCAGTCTCTGGTGCAGTCACCAGGCGACTCTTGGCCCAGCCCTGGTAGTAGTCGGTCGCCATGATCGGGAAGATTCGCATCTCGCGAATGCGCCAGATACCGTCGGCGCCTCTGACGAATCGGTTCTCGATCACGTCGATCCCGAGCGACGCAGTGCCCGCGGTGTAATCGCCGAGCATGTTGAACACGACGCCGCGCGTGCGCGCCTCTCGCCCGGCCGGCGAGACGGAGGCGAGGAGGTTGAAGATCAGCCGATTGTTCAGTTGACCGTAGCGCAAACCTTGCGGGCC
>Ga0070664_100001649_pt1 | contig 17871 bp, 25 predicted proteins | sample KBSC73metaG_FD_65863 | JGI IMG/M metagenome (GOLD analysis project Ga0070664, IMG submission 65863) | Corn rhizosphere microbial communities from Kellogg Biological Station, Michigan, USA - KBS C7-3 metaG | ecosystem: Host-associated > Plants > Roots > Rhizosphere > Soil ... | reverse complement strand
GCTGAGACTTTGCCTTAGATGGCGGTCGTTTAGATCGATTTGAATCGATTTTACCTCAATGACAATGTGCTTTTTGCGCGCAAGCTGAATTACGTAGTCTGCATACTCGCCGCGAATGTTATATTCCGTTTTGATGTCATCGAGCTCAGCATACCCCATCGTTTCCGTGAGGAAGTTATTTACCATAATACGCGTAGCAGATTCGTCTACCTCAAGATTTTGCTTTTTTGTTAGGTATTTTTTGCGGTATTCACGCAGGCTTTTTTCGCACTGTGCTATTTGGTGACTCGTCGGCATAATAGAACACTCCTCTAATCTTTGCCTAATTATATATCAGACATGGAACTGAGTATCCTCTGTTAATCACTATTTAAGAATTCATATTCTTTAGAGGGATGAGTCATATTTAACACTTTGTGATGGCTGGTATAAGTATGCTCGTTTGTTTTTTGTAAGCTCGATATTTCGGATTGCTTCCCCATCGCTTGTCTGCTGATTTTTCGAGGATTGGGATGCCGCTGATGAAGAGCAGCAAGATGATAATGAATCCTGGGCTGACGAGGCCGATGATTGCTGGGAGTAGCGGCAAGCTTGCGAGCGTGTAGAGGTATATGCCGACCCAGATGAGGATTTCACCAAAGTAGTTTGGGTGGCGCGAATAGTGCCAGATGCCAGTGTCGATCCATTTGTCTTTGTTGGCGGGATTGTTGCTGAAAGCGAGCTTTTGGAAGTCTGCAGTCGTTTCACACAGCAGGCCAATCGCCCATACGGCTACGCCGATGAATACGAGCCAATTATGTGCGGGCGTAGCGTTGAATGCGAATACGCTTGGAATCATCATTACCCATACGGTAATTGCCTGTGCGAGCCAGAATTTGCCGAACTTGGTGAAGCTTTCGCGCATGCCATCGAAGCGGGCGTCTTTACCCTTTTTGATGACGCGGTAGAGTAAGAATCCGCCGAGGCGAATCGCCCATAGTACAACGAGCGCCATGAGGACTGCATGGTACCATTCCCTGCTCGACGTTATGAATGACCAAATTGCAATGGTTGCAAATGTGGCGGCGTAAGAAATGTCGGTGAGTTTGTCTGATTTGCGCCAGAACGCGACAAGAAACATAGAAAGATTAATAGCAAGTGATACAACAAGCGCGACAGTGAGCTGGCTAACGATTGATGAACTATCCATATACTTAGTGTAGCATTAGGGTATGGCGTTTAATCACTATGCGAAGATCAAACGGATACTCGAGCAAGAGGCGGATGGCTGGTATATTCGGCGTATCGACGAGCCGACTGAGGCGAAGAATTTTAAGGGCGAGACAGTTCGCTATGACCACTATTACCGCATTTATTCTGCCGATGGGCAGGCTATTAAGTATTGTAAATTCCAGAAGATAGATAAGCTCGCGAGCGTACTCGGGCGGGATGTAGTGGAGTTGTCGGTTGTTAGCTAGTGCTCCTCGAATAATTTCTTCTTGATATGACTCAGCCCCAGTCCGCGCGTGGTGCGCGAACCGGGGCTGTTGAGCGTCAGATCGGCAGAACCGTGGTGCCGTTCAGCACCGCGTTCTTGTTGAGGATCTCGCAGCCGGCGAAGGCTGCCTTGTACTGTTCGACCGTGGGGCCGTGGTCGAACATGCCGGACACGACGAGCACTCGGGCGGACGGCTGCGTCTCGCTGAGGTGTCGCAGGAAGGACAGCGTGACCCGGATGTCACCGGGGCCGTTACCGTCCTGCATGGCACCCTGCACCACGAAGGTGTCGAAGGGCCCCATCTCGTCCATGCACTCTTCGGCATCGACGATGTCTTCGGCACCGACGACATCCACCGTCTTGGGGAGAATCCCGAGAAGGTCTTCGAGCGTGCGACGGTGACTTTCGATGACAAGGATTCTTGTCACGGCTTCAACTCCTCTTTCGGGGTCTGACTTATATATTATAGCATAAATAATATATTATTTCAATAGGCGTAAGGATTTTCAAATCTTTCGGTCAAGGCGATAGAGGGGTATAATAAAGCTAGACACATCGTTAAGCGAAAGGAGGCTCATATGCCGTACGGATCAATTAACGAACTCCCCGAGAGCGTGAGGAATGTTTTGCCTGAGCACGCACTGAATGTATATAAAGAGGCGTTTAATAACGCCTATGAGGAATATGCCAAGCCTGGTGATCGTCGTGATGATGCAAGCCATGAGGAAACGGCGCATAGGGTGGCGTGGGCTGCCGTGAAGAAGGCGGGCTATGAGAAATCTGAAGGTGGCGGATGGTTGAAAAAGTAAGAAAAAGAGCCGGCAACCCGGCTCTTTTATTTTGCTGCTACTATAGGTAGTTGAATTCTTGCACCTGCCCTGCTTCGATATCTTTTGCAATATCTACGCTTTGCAAGAACTCTGGCAGTGCCACCTCTTTAGTAGGGTCGACAAATCCGTACTCAGCAACCTCGATTTCACCATGCGTGGTGCTCGCAAGGTCAATTGTTTCGTAATCCCCCACATTTGTAATGTGGTAGAAGAATTCGAGGTATTCGCGGCCTTTGTCGTCGCGGTATTGCTGTACGTAGAGTAATTTGCCGATTTCTGGCGATACGCCTGTTTCTTCGATCATTTCGCGTACCAAGCCATCGTGGAGTGATTCGTGCTGATCAAGCCCGCCGCCAGGTGTACACCAAAAGGCTGCTGTCCCCTCGCCTCGCTTGAGCTTTTGAGCGAAGATTTTACCGTTTTTGTAGATAATGCCACGTGTTGTGATGCGTCGGTCCATTAAGAGCCTCCTTTAGATTATTTAGTTCTTTAGAAGCGTCAGCGGTTTGGCCGTCCAAACATTCAGCGCATAGTGGATCCCGCGGGATCATAATATATGTAGTATACACACATTTTTGCGTTGATGCCAAGCTTCAGGCTATACTTGATAAAGCTATGGAAACGCATACGACAGCAAAAGAAGCTCAGCATGAACTTCGTACATTTTCACGCCCCGAGCGGGTGGAATCGACTACGAAATTTTTCAAGGCCTACCCTGGCGGATACTCTGAGGGTGATTTCTTTTTGTCGTGCGGTGTGCCCGCAACGCGTGGTGTGGCGAAGCGGTTTGCTAGGCTGCCGCTTGATGAGCTCGATAAACTAATTACGAGTAAATGGCATGATGATCGGCTATTGGCACTGTTCATTTTGGTGAGCCAATACAGGAAAGGCTCCCCCACGGAGCGCGCAGCGATTTATGATTGTTATATTGCCCATAAAGCGCATGTAAATAACTGGGATTTGGTTGATAGTAGTGCACAGTTTATTGTTGGGCCCGAGCTTGCCGAGCGCGCGGATAAGCTTGATGTTTTAACGACGCTTGCGCACTCTGATAGCCTTTGGGATCGGCGCATTGCGATGATTGCGACATTTGCCTACATTATGCAGGGCGAAGCTGATGATGCGCTGATGATTGCCGAAATATTACTACACGATAACCATGATTTGATACAAAAAGCTGTGGGCTGGATGTTGCGTGAGATTGGCAAGCGCGTGAGTCGTGACATATTGCTGCAATTTTTGGACACGCATGCCGCGACGATGCCGCGCACTACCCTACGTTATGCGATAGAACATCTTAACCAAGAACGGCGAGCGCATTATATGCAGCAACGAAGTTTGTTAAGATAAGTATATGAAACTATTAGGCCTGCGCACACTCATATATCCATCGAACGATTTAGCAACCGATAAAAAATGGTGGGCAGATGTGCTCGGCATTGAGCCCTACTTTGACCAGCCGTTTTATGTTGGGTTTAACGTTGGTGGGTATGAGCTTGGCCTCGACCCTAATGGTGATATGGCAGATGGCCCACGCACGTACTTTGGCGTGGATGATGTGAACGCAGCGGTTGAGCACTTTGTTGCAAACGGCTGCGAGATTTATGAGCCAGTGAGTGAACCTGGTGATGACATTGTGGTTGCAACGGTAAAAAAGCCGAACGGTCAATTAATTGGATTAATTTATAACCCGCACTTTAAGGAAGTTTAACGCATGGCAGAACATACCCACGGCTTTATTGAAATTGTTGGCGCACGTGAGAATAACCTCAAAAATGTGAGCCTGCAAATCCCGAAACATAAGATTACGATTTTTACTGGTGTTTCTGGGTCGGGTAAGAGCTCGATTGTGTTTGATACCGTGGCCGCTGAAGGCCAACGATTATTGAATGAAAACTTCAGTGCGTTTGTGCGCACGTTTTTGCCGAAGGTAAAGCAACCTGAGGCTGATAGTATTGCGAACCTGAATATGCCGATTATTGTTGACCAGCGCAAGCTTGGCGGTGGCTCTACCTCAACCGTTGGTACGGTGACTGATATTGCGCCACTGGTTCGTCGCCTCTTTTCGCGTATTGGCCAGCCAAATGTGCCGCAAGTGTATATGTTCTCGTTTAATAACGCTGCGGGTATGTGCCCTGAATGTAAGGGGCTCGGTAGCAATATGGGGCTTGATGTGGAAGCTGCGCTTGATACTTCCCTGTCGTTGAACGAAGGTGCGATTAAGTTGCCGGATTATAACGTTGATGGCTGGTACTGGAAGCAAGTTGTTGCGGCGACTGGCATCGATGCGGATAAGAAGTTGAGCGATTACACTAAGGCCGAGATGGACGAGCTGCTGTATGGTGAAACGCGCAAAGTGAAGCTCGAAGGCGTCGGGATTAATATGACCTACGAAGGTATTGCCCGCCGCTTTGCGACAAAGTATGTGACTCGTGACTTATCTGCGATGTCAGCGCGAACGCAAAAGATCGTGAAGCCATTCATGGCAATGGCACCTTGCCCACTTTGCCATGGTGCGCGACTAAACCAAACAGCACTTGCGAGCAAGATTAATGGCCATAATATTGCCGATTACAATGCTATGCAGATTGACGATTTGCTTGATGCACTGGATGCGATTAAAGACTCATCGGTGGCAAAACTTGTGGCAATGCTTCGTGATCGCCTGAACCATTTGAACGAGATTGGGCTTAACTACCTTAGCTTGGACCGTACGACCGATTCGCTATCTGGTGGTGAGTCGCAGCGTGTGAAATTGGTGAAATACCTGAATGGCACGCTGAGCGATGTGATGTATATTTTTGACGAGCCAAGCGTCGGATTGCACCCGCGTGACGTGCATCGATTGAACGAGTTGCTGAAGAAGCTACGTGATAACGGCAATACGGTTATTGTAGTTGAGCATGACCCAGATGTGATTAAAGTTGCCGATCATGTCATCGATGTTGGCCCTGGTGCGGGATCGCGTGGTGGTGAGATTATGTTTGAAGGCACATACGAAGGTTTGTTGAAATCTGAGACGCTTACCGGTAGAGCACTCAGTGAGCATCTTGAACTTAAGAGCGATGTGCGTACGCCGACTGGCGAAATCCGTATTGAGAACGCGCACGCTAATAACCTTCATAATGTTGATGTTTCTATCCCGACGGGTATTCTTACGGCTGTGACGGGTGTGGCTGGTTCGGGTAAGAGCTCGCTGATTAACCAGACGTTTGTAAAGCAGTACCCGGATTCGATTGTGATCGACCAGTCCCCCGTGGCTGCGAACAGCCGCTCGAATGTGCTTACCTACACTGGTGTGATGGATGAAATTCGTAAGAGCTTTGCCAAAGAAAATAATGTCGATGCGAGCTTGTTTAGCTTTAACTCGAAGGGTGCCTGTGAAAACTGCCAAGGTACTGGGTATGTTGCCATCGAAGCTGCATATGTAGAAGAAGCGAAAACGATTTGTGAAATTTGCGAGGGCAAACGCTACAAAGAAGAAGTGCTGCAATACCAGTGGCACGGCAAGAATATTGTTGAGGTGCTTGACCTTACGATTGCGGATGCGGTGAGCTTTTTTGAGAACAAGACGGTAACCAAGCAGCTACAGGCATTGTTTGATGTAGGCCTTGATTATCTTACGCTCGGGCAGCCGCTCAGTACGCTTTCTGGTGGTGAGTGCCAGCGCGTGAAGCTTGCGAGCGAGTTGCATAAATCTGGAAGTATTTATGTGCTCGATGAGCCGACGACTGGCCTGCATATGTCGGACATTGCTCGCCTACTCGCTATCCTTAATCGGCTTGTTGATAGTGGCAACACGGTGATTGCGATTGAGCACAATTTGGATGTGATTCGCCAGGCTGACTGGATTATTGATGTTGGCCCTGAGGCTGGGCAAGCTGGTGGGCGCATTGTATTTGCTGGCGCGCCGAAAGATTTGCATACGGCTAAAGAATCGATTACGCGAGAATTCATTTAACTTCTAGGGGAATGGTCACTCCTCCCGATTGCCGTCTTTTCAGCAAAACGGGAGGAGCGACATTTTGACTACGCAAGCTTTACGTTTTCTTCGGCCCATTGAAGGGTTTCGAGTGTGAGCTTACGTGCCTCGAGAGAGGTTTTTGGCGGGCGGTCACCGTGCCACCACTGCTTCCAAAATAGGTCAAGCGGGTTGAGACACTCGAAGCAATCCAGGTGGCGGAGTTCGCCATCGATGAAGGCTTCATTGCGCTCGGTGTATACGTAGATGTACCCGCTACGACCGAGAGCTTTACTGCTGCCACCGTTACCTTGAATGACCGCAGATTTGATGCGGTGCAAGCCAAGGTGTTTGAACGCGTACCAGGTACGTGCTTTGTGCGTGGCGCTGGCGATACCCTTCCCCCAGTATTCTGGGCGGAAGATCATCGAGCCGCTGGTGGCCTGGCGAATGAATCCGCTGTGGCCGTCCTCGCCGATACTATTGAGGCTTGAGTTACCGATGAGCGTGCGATTGTCGCCATCGATTACCCAGATGCCCCAAACGAGGCTGGTGTCTTTGCGGGACTTGTCGAACCAGTCGGTTTCATCCTCGAGTACGGGTGCATCTTGCCTCCCTAGGTAGCGCGTTACAGTGTGACGCTGCATCCCACCACCGTGCTCGTGGCTGACAAACTCACTCATTGATTCGCGAGTGAGCGGTGCGAGCTCGATGTTGAGATCGCCTACCTTCAACCGCATAATTGGGCCAAATGCCATTGGTGCTCTCCTTTCTGTTAAGGCCTCGGTTTTCCGAGACCAGATGGGCCACCAAGAGCTGCTACGAACAGATAAACCTCTTGGAGGCCTATCTAGTGTCGTAATGTTTTGAGAGTTAGAGAGAAAGATAAGCCATATCAGTTGCGCCGGCCGCGAAGCCGCCTTCAAACATGCCGAGCTGCTTGCCGGTGTTTGAAGTTTGCTGCTGATATGAATCTAATCTGTTCATACTATCTTTTTAGCATAAATATAATATTGCGTCAATGACTACCCACTACTCGACAGCGAGCTTGAGCAGCACTACGCCGATGCCAATGAGAGTTTGCATCGCACTAAAAACGAGGAGCTTTAGTTTGCTGTCGGTAACGCGATTACCTGACATTACTGAGAAAAAGAAGAGTGATGCAAGTAGTGAGAGTACGCCGATAAACAAGGCTGTTTTGAGCGAGAATAACCCTGTCATAGAAATGAGGATGAAAAATATTGGTGCGCTTGCTGGCGTTAACAGGCCCGATGCGGCTTTACTTGCCTCGAGGTATTTCGGCTCTTTATGAATAGCGTGGCCGTGAACTGCGGTATATGAAATACGTGCGGCGACGAGTGTCGCTAGCCATAGAGCTACGACCGTGCCGAGAATAACACCAATGGCGCCGAGTGGTTGATGCTCGTCGGGGTGTTGCCAAAGTGCGGCAACTACGGCAAGTAATGTGATAGTTGCATAAATACGCTCGCGTAGCATTTCGGCGAGAAACGCTCGATCGTCGTCTGACATGTCGCGAAGATTTGGCTTTTTGCGTGTGCGCTGGCTCATAGTACTAGTGTACTACATCGTGTATTGACATATACCCCCTAGGGGTATATCATGAAGGCATGAAAGATACGAAATCACGATCAATTCACCGCCTAAAAATTATTAAGGGCCAGATTGAAGGCCTCGAGAAGCAGATTGAAAATGATGCGTATTGTATGGATATCTTGACGCAGAGCTTGGCAATCCAAAAGTCGCTCGCATCGCTTAATAAAATGGTGCTCGAAAACCATTTACGAACCCATGTTGCGCACATGATGGCGCATGGCGATGCCGAAAAAGCAGTTGCTGAACTCACTCAGCTATATGAACTTAATAATATACGAGGTAAGTAATAATGGATCACACACACCACCATAATCACTCTGTTGTAAAAACTTCTGTGAATAGAATGGCGGCTAGTGCAACGATCCACTGTTTGCTTGGCTGCGCGGTTGGTGAAATGATCGGTGTTACCATTGGTACTCACCTTGGCTTCGAGCCGCACCAAACGGTACTACTTGCTGCTACCTTGTCATTTATTTCTGGGTATGCGGTTTCGACATGGCCTCTTGTTCGCTCGGGCATGAAGTTTATTGAGGCAATTAAGTTGGTGTTTGCTGCTGATACGGTTTCGATCTTAACTATGACGATTGTCGATAATCTCGTGATGTTGTTGATCCCTGGTGCGATGCATAAAGATCTTACCCACCCCATTTACTGGATTAGCCGTGGACTTTCGCTCTCGGCTGCATTTGTTGCGGCATGGCCGGTGAACATCTACCTGTTGAAGCGCGGCAAGGGGCATGCACTCACCCATTCGCATCACAATCATTTGTAGCTGCTCTATCAAAAACGGCTCGCCAATGAGCCGTTTTTGATAGGTTTACTTTATCCGATTACTTTTCTTCGCGTTCGACGACGATTGTGCATTCTGTGACGAGTGCTGCAATTGCGCCAACGGCAGCGAGGAGTGGTGCAAGTGCTGCGCCAACAACACCAATGGTGAGTGGGAGCTCGACGATACTCTTTCCCTCTTTGCTTTTTACGGTAATTTTGCGCGCATTGCCTTCGGAAATGATTTCCTTAACCTTTTTTAGTAGATCTTCGCCGTTTACCTTGAATTCTTCTGTGTGCTTAGTCATATATCTAGTATATACCATTAGCAAATTACACCGTATTGACTTCGTAGGGATTTTGATTTATAATAAGAGGAAGTTTTACGTATCTTTTTACTTAAAATTCGGATGGATGCTCACCTAATATTACACAGCGATTCATCACCATATTTGATGAACTGAAAGGCATCCACTATGTATAACAAGAAACGATCTTTTGATGGCGCGCCGCGCCGTAATGGCGGCCGAACAAGCCGCGGTAAAAACCGCCAATCTAAGCAATATATTCACGAATCGAAGTTTATCAACACGAACGTTGTTGAGAAGCACGATGACGAAAATGCGTACCAACCTACGCACCGTTTTGCAGACTTTAACTTTGCACCACAAATCCAGAAAAACCTTGAGTTCATGAAATTTGAAACGCCAAGTGCGATTCAGGACGAGACAATTCCGCTAGCAATGGCTGGTAAGGATGTTATCGGCCTTGCGAATACTGGTACTGGTAAGACGGCTGCGTTCTTGCTCCCTATTATTAATAGTCTCAGCAACGACCGTAAGCTTGGTTCTGTGTTGATTATGGCGCCTACTCGTGAGCTTGCTACGCAGATTGACGATGAGTTCCGTAAATTCTCTGCTGGCATGAAGCTTTATTCTGTACTACTTGTTGGTGGCGTGAACATTGTGCCACAGCTTCGTGGTTTACAACGTGGCCCGCACATTATTATTGGTACACCTGGTCGTATTAAAGACCACATTGAGCGCAAGTCACTTCGCCTTGGCGTGATTGACCACTTTGTGCTTGACGAGGCTGACCGTATGCTCGATATGGGCTTCGTGAACGATATCCGTAATATTGCATCACAGCTCCCTGTCGAACGCCAGACACTTTGCTTTAGCGCAACATTTAGCGATGGTGTGAAAGCAATCGCTAACGACTTTATGCGTGCACCAGAGTATGTTTCTGTTAAGGTAACTGAAACAAACGACCACATTCATCAGGATGTTGTACGCTACACTGACCCAGACCACAAGAAGACACTTCTTATGGATCTTTTGAACGCTGAGACTTTTGAAAAGACTATCATTTTTGGTGAAACGAAGTTTGGCGTACAGCGCCTTTCTGACATGCTTGATAAGGCGGGTATTCCATCTACTGCGATTCACGGTAATAAGTCACAGGGCCAGCGTAACCGTGCGCTTAATGATTTTAAGAACTCACGCGTTCGCGTATTGGTTGCGACTGATGTTGCGGCACGTGGCTTGGATATTCCAAACGTGAGCCATGTGATTAACTTCGATACCCCTACTACCTACGATGATTACGTACACCGTATTGGCCGTACTGGCCGTGGCGGTAAGACTGGTTCTGCGCTGACATTTGTACCTGAACAGGGTGCACGCCGTGAGCGTCCAGAGCGCGAAGAGCGCCGCGAACGACCAGACCGTAACTCACGCAGTGAATGGCGCGAACGTCGACCTGCAGGCGCTGGTAACGGCAACCGCGATAATCGCGGCCCACGGCCACAGGGCGGCCAGAGCGCTAAGAACGGTGGCTTCCGCAACAATCGTAAACCACGCCGCGACGAAAATTCGCTGATGGCAGCGATCAACGAGCAGAACTAGGCAGCTTTACCTAATAAAAATAGCGCGATGATATTCGCGTTATTTTTATTAGGGGCTGATTCGCTATCGTGATTTAGCGAATTGGATGATTTGCAGACAGCTCCCAACCGTTTTCTGTAGGGCTGTAGATGCGCGTGGATCGGTCGAGTCCGACGAGGCCTTTGTACGCGACTGCTTTAGCTGAGTCGGGTATCGTTTTGTCTTTAGTGAGCATCGCTTTGACGCGACTAACGTGCGCTGGGGCGGCGATGTAGAGGAGCGAGGCGTTTGATGGAAGTGTTTGGGCGGTTTGCTCGATGCCGCGTGCTGTGAGGGCGCGGCGGGCGTCAGTGGCATCGGGCGTGAAACGCTCTAAAAGCCCAGGTTGTATGCCATGCTTACCTTTTTGTCTCGCGGACTGGTACGCTATGCTGCATAGAAACGTTTGGCAAGCAACGAACCCTGCTTTACCGAACGCGCCGCCGTATCGTGCGCTTGCTACTGCCACTGCGCCAACTGCCGGGCAGAGGCCCATTTGATAGAGCTCGTAGAGGGGCTTGTTGGCGATATCTGCCACTGCAATAGGAGTGTTCTGGCTGTGCGCTATATCGGCGATCGTGCCGTACACCGCGGCTATATCGCTGGAATATTTTCCGAGTTCGTGAAAGCGAGATATATTTTCTTCGAGCTCGGGTAGAAAATACTCTACGAATACTATGCCGGCGCGTTCGACGGCTTCGCTTACCTGCTCTTGCCAGTCCAGCGGCGTAATTTGCTCGTTGTCTATGTGGGTTGCCTCGAGAGATATGAGCTCAAGCGTTTGGTCGCCACGAAGCAGCGTCTCAATTTTGAACGAGCGCTCTGCAAGCTCGGAAATGTCACTTGGTTGCCGTGCAAGGTCAGCGAGTTTAGGGATAACTCGTTCAATCATGCGCTATGATCTGCGACCAAGGACTTTTGCGACGGCGGCAGCACCAAGCGCTGAGGCGGCGGCGAATACGGTCATTGTGATAAGGTCGAGTGAGCCGCCGCTGGTGGGCAGATCAGTTGGGTTTGCCTTTTGAGTTTGACCCGAGTCGAGAGAGGAGGTGCTAGTATTATTTTGCATGCCACTGTGGGCTTGGTCTGCCCGTCGTTGCACTCCTTCGTGTGCTTCGCGCGCCCTTTGCTCGGCAGCTTCACGCGCTTCACGCGCCTTTCTTTCGTAGTAGCCTTCTCCCATTTTCCTTCTCCTCTTAATTCCGCAAACTATACAATATATTTGATTTTACTCCTAATCAAGGAAAAGTCTAGGTTTATGTGCCAAAGTTGAGTGGTTCACCATGCAATAGTTTAAATGCTCGCTTGATGATTTGGTATTCTGCGTCGTTTTCATCTTTGCTTGTGCCTTCGAGCATTTTTGTGAGCTCAGTCTCGCCGAGCCATTGATAGCCTGAGTGATCCTCTGGGTGTACTTTGATATTGTCGATACTATCAGAGAATGTTGCAAAGTATACGGTTTCGATGGAGTGTGTGCCTTTTATGCGGTTTGTGTAGGTGAATGTGGCGAAGGGGTCGCCAAGAGTAATTTCCTTGCCGAATTCTTCCATTACCTCTCGCTTGAGGCCTGTAGTAATATCCTCACCAAAATCTACGTGGCCGCCCGGTAGCTCGTATACACTGGGCATGAATTTTTTAGTGTCGGCACGCTTAGGCAAGAAGACCTTTTCAATGCCGTCAAAACTGTGGTGAATAAACGCACAGGCTACAATGACCTGTTGGCCTTCGGCGCGAGTTTCGCTATCGTGCTCGGTTTTTACCATCGCTCTTCACCGAGAGCATCTTTGATTTCTTGTAACTCGGCAATGTCTGACTGCTTGATGAAGTTGAGAGCCATAAATAATGTGGCAAGGTGCATGCTTTGGTAGAACGTACCAGAATTTGTATCTTGTAACATTGCAATTGCCTCACGGAGTGGTATGCGTACGGTTTCCATTGTTTCGCCCTTTTCGCGCTGGTGGTCCTGGGTGGTTGCACCGCCAAATGCGAAGAATGAGTGGAGCTTGTTGGTTTGATTAGATGGATTAGGGTAGCTCATGCCGATTTTATGAATCTGGCCGCCGGTATAGCCGATTTCTTCTTCGAGTTCGCGACGCATCCCGTCGAGCTCTGATGTGTCATCGGTTTCAATGCCACCACTTACGAATTCGGTAACATATTCGCCTGCACCGTGACGGTAGTTATTGATCATCAGGACGTCGAGATTTTCGTCGATGACGAAGCAGGTCGCCCAATCGGAGTATTCGAGTACGTAGTATGGCTCAATAGTGTGGCCGTCTGGGGTGGTGCATGAGTCGGCGCGGAGGGCAATCCAGCGATCCTTAACGAGGTATTCAGAGCTATTAGTTTTCCATTTCGGTAAATCAGAATCGGTCATTCGTGCCTTTCGTTAGATTGTAACTATATTATCGCATAGTTTATCGGTGATGGACTACGCGTGAGCTACATTAAAAACTACCCGAGATTATCTCGGGTAGTTTGGGTTAATCGGTGTAGCGGGCGCCACCTCCGGACGGGGGTCCGGAGGTGGCAGGCCCTTCGTGCGCGGGTTGTACTACTGGGCGGGCTGCTGGGGGTTCCCAGCGAGAAGTGTCCTCACCTCCGCCTCGTTGTAACGGCGGTGGCCGCCGAGCGTGCGGATGCAGGACAGCTTCCCATCGTTCGCCCATCGCGTGACGGTCTTGACGTCGACGCGGAACATCGTGGCGACTTCCGCCGGCGTGAGCAGAGCTTCGCTGGTGGGCGTCTGCTTAACCATGGATGTTGCTCCGTTGCACTAAGCATCACGCGGGTGCGTGATTTCTGCTTAAGTGCATATTACAATAAAATTGTATTTATGTCAATGATTCGATGAACTCGGTTTGTTCAGTGACGTTTTTTGTGAAGCCATTCAAGAAATCGGCAATTACTGTAAGTTCTTCTTCGGTGTATTTTGCAAGAAGCTCGTGATGAGCCTGTTGTACACCAGCGACGAGCGGACCTGCAAGCTCGGTGTAATGGCGGTGCGCTTCAATAAGCACTCCCCTGCGGTCGTTAGGGTTAGGTTTGCGAGTAATGAATCCAGCGCGTTCGAGCCTGTCGAGCATTGCGGTAGTCGATCCGCTCGTGAGGCCGGTGTAGCTTGCAAGCTCGGTTGGCGTTGCTGTCTCGTTCATCATTAAAAAGCTAAGGCACTCTGCGTCGGTGGCGTTAAGCCCGAGTTTTCTACTGTGAGCGTTACGGAATAAGACCGAGCTAATACCTTGGTCGCGTGCTGCTAAAAAGACTTTTTTCTCTAATTCTTGCTTGTTCATTGTGAAATCCAGTTGACATTATCTTGAATATCAAGTAAGTTGATTATATAGCAAAATGAAATAAATTGCAACAGAAAGGACGCTTTTATGCAAATTGCTAACAAACTAATGATGTGCTCTATCAACGTGAGCGACATGGCAAAATCTAAGAATTTTTACGTCACAAAGCTTGGCTTTGAGATTACAACTGAGTACCGGCAAGATGACGATAACTGGTGGACCACCCTCACTTTGCCAGATGGCGGTACAAACCTTACGTTATCACGCGCGAGCGTTTCACCAGAGTCGATCAAGGCTGGTACACTTGCGATGTACTTTGAGGTTTCTGATATTGCGGCTGCACATAAAGAAGTTGCAGATAAAGATATTGAAACTGATGGTGTGCAAGATGACTTGTTTGGGCCTGGTTCTGGTGTGAAGTGGTTTAGCGCCAAGGATCCGGATGGCAACCAGGTAATGTTTGCCGAAAAGCACGACGCCCGCGCGCCTTTCTAGCATTTTACTAGCGCTGCAGTTTAGCAATCTACGTATGATAGGCGACCTAGCGCTGTGGTACGCGGGCAATCGTACTCATTTCTACGAGTGCGCGGTTATCGCCCTGGCGGTATGGAATACCTTTGACGATAACAAATTCGCGTGCGCCACGCTCTGTTCCTTCGAATCGTCTTGTGAATATGTCGTTAACTATTGGAGCATCTTCTTCGTTGACTGCATATATTCGCGTACTGACGACATCGACAAGGCGGCAACTAGCGGCACCGAGTATTGCTACGAGATTATCAAGGGTTTGTTCTGTCTGAGCCTCGATACCTTCTGCGAGATGACCTTCTGGGGTCAGGCCAATTTGCCCTGCTGTAAACACAAATTCTCCGCTCGCCAGTACAGCCTGCTCGTATGCGCCTACCGCCTCTGGTGCATTTGGCGTCCTGATTCGTTCCATAGTCATAGTATTAAATCCTCCATGTTGATGAAAACACTGGTGCAGCGCTCGCTGTGACGGTGAATTCGTTAGTTGTGATATTGTGGGCCACTTTGGCCTTGCCTGGCCGCCCAATGAAATTGCCCTGCTCTGTAATGATTTGTTCTTGAGCTGTATCAATGTAGCCGTTTTGCTTTGCTGCAGCAACAAGCCCGGCTTGGATAGAGCCTGTGAATGGATCTTCATCAATTCCTACATTTGGTGCAAGGCCGCGTGCGTGAATGGTGGAATCTTTTGAGAATGTTTCATTCGTGTAGAGCGCGAACGCAATGATTTTCTCATTGCCGAATTGTTTACGAATGTGATCGAAGTTGAAGGTCTGTTTGCCAAGCATATCAAGTGATGTGGTTGGAATATAGATATAGTTTAGCTTTTTATCTAAGAGTACAGTAGCATTGGATTTCAGAAGTTCACTTGGTACACCGAAGGCTTCGGCGAATGCAGCACCCTGTAAGCGGTATGGCATCATCTCAACATTTGGAGCACCAAAGGTGATTTCTGAGATGCCTGTAGTATTGGTGATTGTCGCGGGTAATACCCCGGCGCCAGTTTCGACACGGACTTTGTTTTCGCCAGGCTTACCTAGGCTAAAAAGATTGAGTGCTGCAAGTTGGAAAAGCGCACCGACGGTTGCATGGCCACAGAATGGGATTTCTTGGGTTGGTGTGAAGAACCTAAAGTGTATGTCCGCATCTTTGGTGGTAGGTGTAACTACGAAAGCAGTTTCGGAGAGGTTCATTTCCCTTGCGATATTTTGCATTTCTAGATCGGTGAGATGGTTAGCGTCGCTTACGACACCTGCAGGGTTGCCGCCAAAGATAGCTTCGGCGAATGCATCGACTTGATGAACGGCAACTTGTTTCATACTATTTTTTACCTTTCTTTAGGTAGTTGTATATGGTAGTTCGTGAAACACCAAGTTGCTTTGCTACGAACGCAGCAGCGTCACGGTAGTTGAAGAGCGCGTGGTCGTACATTTCACATACGAGTGCGGCTTTTTGCTCGGCTGACATGGCGCTGGTTGCGATGTTGTGAGTTTTGGCATACGTATCGATGAAGTCTCGTACCTGCTGCTGCCAATTATCACCGAACTGCTCGACGGGATTTACACCAGCTGTGTTCGGTAGCGATAGAAGCTTCTCGAGCTGTATATTAACACTCTCAAGTACACTCGTATCAAAGTTAATGCAAACGAGCCCAATAGGGTATCCAGAATCATCGCGAATTGTGACGGACACACATTTGAGCTTTTTGCCATCCCAGTTCATTTTGTAGTATGGATCGAAAACATCTGGGAAGTCTTTGATTTCTATACCAAGTTCGGTGACGGCGCTTGCATCGCCAATATTGCGACGTGAGATATTATTGAAAATTGCGACTACCTTACCCTGCTGTAGATCGTGAATTGCACCTTCGGCGTATGGATAAAAGAGTTTTGTAATGCCCTCAACCAGCGGTATTAAGGCGGCAGCTTTGGGGTGAATGTTTTGTTGCATATTTGAATATTAGTACAAGTTGTACAAATAGTAAATATATATTATGCAACTGGCGTTGACATGGCTGTCGATACTTCTGTGGCTGTAAGCGCGGTACTAAAGACGCGGGCATCATCAACTGTCGTCTCGGAGTCATAGGCGTTCACTGGGTCGTTGCCTGCAATGGCAATGCGGTCGCCGGTACCTAGGGTGCCGCTGAATGAGCTAGACGTGTAGAGTGTGCCGTTAATATAGAGAGTAATCGTCGATCCATTGAATGTAACGGCAATATGAGTCCAAGTGCCTACTGTGAGCGCTGGGCCGTAAATTGATCGCAAGGAGCCGGCGATACGAAGATTGCATTGTAGGATGTCTGACGTGCCGAAATCTCCACGTTGCGTAAAGATAGCTACGTCGGTGTTGCCGCCGTTATCGATAAGTCCCATAGAGAGGTAGGTGTTACCTGCTACGAGTGAAAGCGGTTTAATCCAGGCCATGATAGTGATGGCTGCGGTCGGGGCTGCAAATGCAGCACCAGCCCCTTGGCCGGTAGTTGTATTAGATACGCCACCGCCAGTGTGCCCCGTTGCCCATGTGGCGGTGTTTAACGTAAGTGTGTGGCCGTGACCAGACGCATCTGCCGTGGTCGTGCCCGACCCCTCGCTAAAACTGTACGCAGCCATAAGTGTATTTGGTAGCGTTGCCCCGGGCTTTTTGATGAGCACGCTGCGAACTGACCCGAGCATTAGTAGCCCCCTGGGCCTGCTGAACCGTACCAGTTTGTACCACCATCAACAGTGTCGAGAAGGATTTTATCCATCTTTGAAGCGGTAGTTGAGAGCGTTGGCGCGCCAGCGGTCCCCCATTTTACCGAGCCCGGCCAGGTTATAGTTCGTGAACCTGTGCCATCTTGAAAAACGTATAGTAGCAATGATCGGAATGCGCCACTTGCGGGGCTTGTGAGCGTGATAGTACAGTTGCCAGTTAGCGTGAGTTTTTGCACGTTGCCATTAGCGAGATTGAGGGTGATTGCCGTGCCTGAGTTACCGGCATCGAAGAATGTCTCGCCGCCACCGTTAGTGACATTTACTTTGCCATCAAGCGCCGTTTGCTGGGCTGTTGAAACTGGCTTGTTGGCATCGCTGGTGTTGTCGACGTTCGCGAGACCAACGTCACCCTTTACGAGTGTCACGGCACCTGTTTTGCTGGCAACACTTGTAACAGGTGCTGCAGCCCAGACGTTATCGCCACGTAGGAATGTTGCGTTGGTTGCGGCGCCTGTACCGAGCTGTGCGGTTGGGACTACGGTTGAGGAGTTAAGCCCAGCGTAGCCATTCGCAGCGCCTTTGTTGGTAGTTTGTTCGGCACCTGTGATGCGACTGTCGTTGCCCTGCGCGATCGTTCCAGGGCCTGTGCCAAAGTTGGCTGAGATTGTGCGGTTAGCACTCAAATCTCCCCCACCTGTCAACCCGGTACCTGCGGAAACGGTGATTGTGGTGTTTGCTTTGCTATCGAGTGCTGTTTGCTGGGCTGTTGAAACTGGCTTGTT
>Ga0070664_100001648_pt1 | contig 17871 bp, 20 predicted proteins | sample KBSC73metaG_FD_65863 | JGI IMG/M metagenome (GOLD analysis project Ga0070664, IMG submission 65863) | Corn rhizosphere microbial communities from Kellogg Biological Station, Michigan, USA - KBS C7-3 metaG | ecosystem: Host-associated > Plants > Roots > Rhizosphere > Soil ... | reverse complement strand
GATCACGGATGGCGACCAATTCACCGATCTTGCCTGCACCGGCACGATCGAGAGCCGGCCTGATCCCGACAGCTATCGGGCCGATCTGAAGCAATGGGTCGACCGCGACGTCCATATGCACTGCCTCAATCCAGATCGGATGGTGATTCGTGACGGCGTTCCCGAGGCCTGCGCCGGAGCAATCGCGGATCTATACGCCATGCTGGGTGGTCGAGTGACCTGGTATGGAAAGCCGCATTCGGCCATCTATGGTCACGCGTTGCATCGCGCCGGCGATCCGCCCCACGATCAAGTCCTCGCCGTCGGCGATGGTTTGCAGACCGACATCCTCGGCGCTGCGCAAATGGGCTTCGACGCGGTTTTCGTCAGCGGTGGAATTCACGCCGGGGAACCCTTTCCCGAGGATTTTGCGGTGGAACACGGACTTGGAGACTGGAGTCCGTTGGCGGTCGTGGAAACCCTCGCCTAGCCCTGCCTAGGCCGCGCTTCGACGCACGCGCCGATGCTCGCCGCGGAGCTGAATCATCATGGCCGCCGTATTGGCGACATTGGCCAATACCAGTGCCATCGCGGCGCCGATGATGTTCCACTGCCATGCGAGAGGGGCGATGGTGACGAAAAAGACGGCGCTTCCAAGGAGCTTGGCCTTGAGAGGCCCGTCGGAGCGACCGAGCGCATAGAGCATTGGAGTGAGCGGGAAGCTGAAAATGCCGAGGAACGGGATCGCCATCAGGATGACCAGCGGCTCATAGGCGCCGATAAATTCCTTGCCGAAAATGAAGGTCATCAGCGGTTTGCCGCCGATGATCAGCGCCAGGATCGCAACGACTGCAATTGCGCCAATCATCGCCGTTCCGCGAAGCATCAGCTTCCACGGCTTATTGGACGTCAGGTCCATGCGCATCACCTGGGGATAGAATGCCTTCCCGAGAAGATCCGCAGGCTTTTGAGCGCTGTCGGCGAGCGTCGAGGCGACCCGAAAGAGGGCAGCGCCGGCCGGGCCAAGGAGTCCGCCGACCACCAGGCGCCCGATCGGACCCCATACCGCCTGGACGCTGGTTGCCAGATTGACGTTGATTGCGAACCGCCAGGCACCCTCGAGCGCCGAGGGCTTCAAGGTCGGGCGAATGCCTTCCAGGAGGCCGTGGCGTCGCAATTCGCGCCAGCCGAGATACCAGATGTAGAGATTGCCCGCGAGGTCGGTTGCGTACCAGATCGCCACATAGACCGGGAAAGAGGCGCCGCTCGCAAAAGCGGCTCCGGCGAGGATTGCACGGGAGATCGGCTGTACCGTTCCCGACCAGCTGATGAGATCGAACCGGTCAAGGACGCGCAGCACTCCGTCCGGCGTCGCCGAGCTCATGATCGGCAGCACGGTGCAATAAAGCATGCCGAGCCAGAGATAATCGCGGGGAATTCCGACCCAATTGCCGATGAACGGCAGCAGTGCGGCGCCGACCAGCAGACCGCCGATACCGCTCATCATGTCGAGCGCGAAAGCAAAGCCGGTCGCGACCTTGAAATGCTCCGGGTCGCCATGCGCGACACCGTGACCGCCAAAGCGGACGATCACCTGCCAGGACTGGAATTTGGCTATCCCGCTGACCGCTTTAATGTAGCTGGTGATCAGGATTAGCGCGCCGAATAGCATGACGCCCAATCCACGGCCGGCAAAAGCCAGCGTCGCGACGCCGCCGAGCGCGGCGACGATCTTCGAGCCGCCAAGGTAGCTGCTGTTCTTGAGCAGCGAACGGAAATGCTGGTCTTTGAACCAGTGCTTCATGCGACCGCTCGCCTAGACGAGCGGCCGCTAGCTGTCGCCTGACATTTTCTCAGGCCGGTTCAGGCACCCGCTGCTGGATGACCTTCTCGGCGAGCGGGCCGTTGAGCTCCGCGAGATGGTCGAACTCCGCCTCATAGGTCGCGAGCCCCTGGCTTTGGGACCTGAGCTCCGCCTCGAGACCCGACAGCTCGGCCTCCGGGATCAGCGCGTCGATCCGGTCCCATCCGGTCCATCCGTCACGCGGCGCCATGCCGAGCATCTGGCCGCGACGGCCTGCAACTGCCGAGGTGATGCGGCTGGTCGCATTCGAGGGACAGACGACCGTGAGCTTGTGCATAGGCTCGAGCAGGTGCGGCTGGGCCGCAGTGAGCGCCTCCTGCATCGCGATCCGCCCGGCGAGGCGGAAGGCTAGCTCCGAGCTGTCGACGCTGTGGTAACTGCCATCGATGAGGGTCACGGCGCAATCGACCACCTGGAACCCGAGCGGACCTTTGCGCATCGCTTCGGTAACGCCTTCCTCAACGGCGGGTATCCATTGCTTCGGCACCGAGCCGCCGTGAATCTTCTCCTCGAATACGAAGCCTGAGCCTCGCGGAAGCGGCTTCACTTCGATGATCACGTCGCCAAACTGGCCGTGTCCACCGGACTGTTTCTTGTGGCGGCCCTTCTGGGTGACGGGTTTGCGGATCGACTCCCGGTAGCCGACCGTCGGCTGGTGGCTTTTCACCTCGACCCCGTAACGGCGCTTGAGCCGCCCCAGCACCGCGTTCAGATGCTCGTCGTTGACGCCCTTCAGCCGAATCTCGTGATTGGCATCGTCATGTTCGATGACGAGCGCGGAGTCTTCCTCTCCCAGCCTCTGGAGCGCGCCGGACAGCTTCACATCGTCCTTGCGATCGGCGGGTTCGATCGCGATGGCGCAATTGCGTGCGGGATATTCGGCGTCGACTGCCGGCGGCAGCTTCCCCGCGCCAAGCCAGGAGCCGGACTTCACCGTGTCGATTTTCGCCACGGCGACAATGTCTCCGTCGCGCGCTTCGCTGACCTTGGTGGTCTTCTCGCCCTGCACCCGGAACAAGGCGCCCAGCCGCGCATGATCGCTGCCCTCGGCTTTGAGGTCCGAGCCTTCGTTGATGTGCCCGCCAAGGACGCGGGACAAAGCGAGCCGGCCGATCGAGCCGTGGATGATCTTGAACACGTAAAGCGAAGGGTCGTTTACCCCCAGCCTGTCCGACGCATGCTGCGGCGCCGGGGCCTCGTGACGAATCGCCTTGAGGAGTCGGCGCACGCCCCAGGAGCTGATGGCGGAACCGAACAGCAGCGACACGCCAAGATTGTCGCCCGTCTCGCGCGCTAGGTCCTGAAGAACCTTCTCGCGAGTAGGCGCCTGATCCATCAGCAGCTGTTCGAGCAGCTCATCGTCATGGTCGGCGAGCTGTTCGAGCATGTGGGTGCGCGCTTCGGCCTCCCGGCCCTGAAGATCGCTCGGGATATCGATGCGCTCGGACGCCTGGCCGGCGCGATATTTGAACGCATATTCGAGCGCGAGGTCGACGAAGCCGGTGATCTTTTCGCCGTCCCAGATGGGAATTTGGCGCGCAATCAGAGGCGACACGCTGATCGGCTGCAGTGCGGTCAGCAAGTCGCGGATCCGGCCGTGCGCCTGATCGATGCGGTTGACGAAAATGAGATGCGGGATTCCGAGCTCGTCGAGTGCCCGGAGCGCCGGTGCCGCAAGCGGCGCGCGGGCCGGGTCCGGATCGACGACCACGATCGCGACATCCGCGATTGCGAGCGCCTTCGCCCCGTCCGCTGAAAAGCCGATCGATCCCGGTATGTCGATGAGGGCGAAGTCGTCGCCGAGATATTGGAAATTGTAGAGATTGAGCTCCGTCGAACCGCCGCGCTGGCGGGATTCGGGACTTGAATCGCCGATGCTGGAGCCGTTGGCCGTCGATCCCAATCGATCGGTGGCGCCGGCTGCAAACAGCATGGCTTCGGCAAGACTGGTCTTTCCTGCGCCGGCGGGTCCCACCAGCGCAATTACTCGGGTGCCTTTGGATGGTTGTCCGGCCATGCGACTCTCCCTTCGTGCCGTTACGGGCGCGCGAGTCGCTCTTTGCAAAGGCGCTCGGGCGCCGCCTGAAACCTCCACCGTCCGCCTGTTTTCGGCGCTTTGCAAGAGGAGTCGTTACGCTTGCGTGGCGGTTTGTCGCGGAACGGCTTTCGATCGGCTTAGGTTATGAGGGGCATGGTAGATCCGAAGGGACATCAGGCAGCATCGCCGTGGGAAATGCCGCGAGCGGCATGGAAGGACATTGCCTCGCGAACCTACAAAAGGACGTGGGACGACAATGTCGGGCTCGTGGCCGCCGGGGTCGCCTTCTACAGTTTTTTCGCCTTGCTCTCGCTGCTGGGTCTGATCGTCCTGGTCTACGGGTTCGTGGCCGATCCCGTAACCGTGATCGATCATATCCGATCGCTTACCGGGGTTCTGCCGACGGACGTTGCCTTCATCATCGGCGACCAGCTCATGAATGCGGTGAAGGCGTCGGAGAAGACCAAGGGTCTTGGAATCCTTCTCGCTTTCCTTGTCGCGACCTACGGCGGCACGAACGGCGCGGCGTCAGTGATTACCGCGCTCAACATTGCCTATGAGGAGAAGGAAACCCGTTCTCTTCTGCGCTTCTATTTGCTCGCGGTCGTCATGACGCTGACGGCACTGATCGTCGCCCTCGGCGCGATCGCCGCCACGGCGGCACTGGCCTATCTACAGCATCTACTTCCGCAAATGCCGGCGGCTACCGTCATTGCGGGCAAGATTCTCGGATATCTGGTGCTTGTCGGGGTCGCGGCCGGAGTGGCTGCATCGCTCTACCGTTTCGGCCCTTCGCGCGAGGACGCCAAATGGAAGTGGATTACGCCCGGCAGCCTGTTCGCCTCGCTCATGTGGCTGCTCTTGACCTGGGCCTTCGGAATCTACGTCGGCCGCTTCACCGACTATCACGCGAGCTACGGCTCGCTCGGCGCGGTCGTGGCGCTGCTGACCTGGATGTATTTTTCAGCCTACGCCTTCATCTTCGGCGCGGAACTCAACAGCGAGATCGAGCATCAGACGGCCAAGGACAGCACGACAGGCTCGCCGGAGCCGCTCGGCGATCGTGGTGCTTGGGCCGCCGACAATGTTGCGATCGACGAAACGGTTCAGGACCGGCCTGAGGAGCAGCGTGAAGGACAAAAACTGACTCAGGCCGCCCCGAAGGTGGCGGAAGAGAAAGGCTAGGCCGCCGGAAGCAGGCGCCGCTCACCGGCAAGCCGAAGCAGGGCAGCCTGCAACTTCTCGAATGCGCGGACCTCGATCTGCCGAATGCGCTCACGACTGACGCCATAGACCTGGCTCAGTTCCTCGAGCGTCTTCGGCTCGTCGGAAAGGCGACGCTCGACCAGAATGTGCTTCTCGCGATCGTTCAGACTCTCGAGCGCACTCATCAGCAGGTCGTGCCGGACCCGGCTTTCCTCATCCTCGGCGATGGCTTCATCCTGAAGCGGCCCGGTGTCCACCAGGAAGTCCTGCCACTGGTTCTCAGCGCCTTCGTCACCTTTGAGCGGTGCATTGAGGCTGGTGTCGCCGCCCATGGCCATGCGGCGGTTCATGGACACGACCTCTTCCTCGCTGACGCCGAGATCGGTCGCGATCTTGGTCACGTCCTGGGGCTTGAGGTCTCCGTCTTCGAAGGCGTCGATCTGGTTCTTCATCCGGCGCAGGTTGAAGAACAATTTCTTCTGTGCGGCGGTGGTGCCCATCTTCACGAGGCTCCACGAGCGCAGGATGAACTCCTGGATCGAGGCTCTGATCCACCACATCGCGTAGGTTGCGAGACGGAATCCGCGGTCGGGCTCGAACTTCTTCACGCCCTGCATGAGGCCGATATTGCCTTCGCTGATAAGCTCACTGACCGGCAGGCCGTAACCGCGATAACCCATGGCGATCTTGGACACGAGGCGGAGGTGCGAATTGACCAGCTTGGCAGCGGCCTCGGTATCCCCATGCTCGCGCCAGCGCTTGGCGAGCATATACTCCTCCTCCGGAGAGAGGATCGGGAATTTCTTGATCTCGGCGAGATAGCGGTTGAGTCCGGCCTCCCCACCGGACGAGGGGAGCGAGACGATCCCTTTTTGCGTAGCCATCGTTGTTCGTCTTCTCCCTTTTGAAGGGCGGAGCTCTAAAGACTGGAGCCCGGCCCTAGCGAGTTAAACCTTATACACCAAGTGCGTCGAACAGTTCCTGCATGTCCGGCGGCATGGGACTTGAGAACGACAACCTGCGCTTCGTAACCGGATGGGTGAAGCCAAGCTCTGCCGCATGCAGCGCCTGGCGCTGAAATTGCAGGTCCTTCAATAGTTTGCTGTGTGTCTTTCCTGAACGACCGTAGACCGGGTCGCCAAGCAGGGCATGGCCGATCGAGGCCATGTGCACGCGGACCTGGTGGGTCCTTCCTGTCTCCAGCCGGCATTCGACGAGCGCTGCTTCGCGCAGAAGGGTCAGCCGTTTCCAATGCGTAACAGCGCGCTTGCCGCGACCGTTCTCGACGATCGCAATCTTCTTGCGATTGGTCGCCGAGCGCGCGAGCGGCGCATCGACAACGCCTTCGGCCTGCTTTGGCAAACCGTTCACGATGGCGAGGTAGCGGCGGTCGATCGAATGCGCCGCGAATTGTTTCGACAAGCCTTCATGCGCAACGTCCGTCTTGGCGACGACGAGCAGGCCCGACGTGTCCTTGTCGATGCGGTGGACGATCCCTGGCCGGGCCACGCCCCCGATCCCCGAGAGGGAGGGGCCGCAATGATGGAGCAGCGCATTCACCAGCGTTCCCTCGAAATTGCCTGCCGCGGGATGCACGACGAGGCCGGCGGGCTTATCGACAACCAGCAGATGTTCGTCCTCGAAGACGATCGTGAGCGGTATGTCCTGCGCTTCATTGTGGGCAGGTTCAGGCTCGGGAACCGCGACGCGCAACGCCTCCTCGCCGCGAACCTTGGCGGAAGGGTCACGCACTGGTTGGCCGCCCGTCTCCACAGCGCCGCTTCGGATCAAGGCCTTCAGGCGTTCGCGAGAGAGCGTCGGGACCGCGGCAGCAAGTGCACGGTCAAGGCGCCAGCCGGCATGGGCGGGCTCCAGGCGCACGTCGATCGTCTGAATTCCCCCCATTCTGACTAGGATATGGGAATTGCCGTTCTTTCGTTCAATGCAGGCTGCGCTTGCGCGAGGTTTAACTCTGCCCCATCAATAGGTTGCGATGAACCCAGTCGATCTTGCCAGCCTGCTTTGCTCCCGGCTCTGCCACGACCTCATGTCGCCGATCGGCGCGCTCAACAATGGAATCGAGCTGCTTGCCGACGAAGACGATCCGGACATGCGCGAGAAGTGCCTGGAGCTGCTCGCCGACAGCGCCCGGGCCTCGGCCAACAAGCTCAAGTTCTTCCGGCTGGCGTTCGGTGCCGCCGGTGGCTTCGGCGAGGAAATCGACACCCACGAGGCGGAAGTCGCACTCGAAGGTCTGTTCGGCGCGGAACGGCGGATCGAACTGGGCTGGATGGTCAGCGACGAAAAGCTTCCCAAGGGGGCGGTGAAGCTTTTGCTCAATCTCGCAATGCTGGCGGGCGATGCGCTCGTTCGCGGAGGGCGCCTGGACGTTGGCGCCGAGCGCCGCAACGGAGAGGTCGAGCTTGCGGTCCGGGCAGAAGGACCACGGATACTCCTGGATCCGAGCCTGCGCGAGACGCTCTCCAACGGCGCCAATGGCGCCGGCGTCGAACCTCGGGCAGCAGGTGCGTGGCTGGCTCACAACCTGGTCGCCGAAGCAGGCGGGGCACTGCAATTGTCGGCACCGTCGAGCGAGGCCCTTACCATCGGCGCTCGCCTTCCCATTCAGGGATAACGACGCGTTAACTCCTGCCCGGCATAAGCGGACCCCGAACGCCGGGGGATATCACGCGCCGTGGACGACCTGATTGCCGATTTCGTAGCCGAATGCCGCGAAATGCTAGAAGCCCTGGGAGGCGAGATCGTCGCCTGGGAAGTCCAGCCTGACGACCGCGCTCGGCTCGATAGCATCTTCCGCTTTGTCCATACGGTGAAGGGCAATTGCGGTTTCTTCGATTTTCCGCGGCTCGAAGCGCTGAGTCATGCCGCGGAGGATGCACTTGCCGATGTTCGCGCCGGACGCCGCAACCCGGATGCTGCGCTCGTCAGCGCTGTGCTCGCGATCATCGACCGGATCGGCGAGATGGTTTCGTCCATAGAGGCCGGCGAGGAATTGCCGATCGGCGACGACAGCATGTTGATCGCCGCTCTGGAGCCGGGAGCCGAAGGGGCAGCCCCCCACGTCGCCATTGCCGCGGCGGATGCTGCTACCAGGCCCTCCGCCGCTCCGCGCACCATCCGGCTTTCCGTCGAGCTGCTGGATCGCGTCATGAGCACCGTCTCCGACATGGTGCTGGCGCGCAACGAGCTGGCACGGCGTCTTCGTGAGTCCGAGAATGACGTGCCCGTGGACGGTGCATTCGAGCGCCTGTCCTCGATCATCGCCGAGATGCGCGACGCGATCACGCGGACTCGCATGCAGCGGATAGAGAATCTTTTCGTCGGCCTACCGCGAATGGTGCGGGACCTGTCTGCCGAGCTTGGCAAGCAGGTGCTGGTCGACATCGAAGGCGGCGATGTCGAGCTCGATCGTGAGATGATCGAGATGATCCGCGATCCGCTCACGCATATCATCCGCAACGCGGTCGATCACGGGATCGAGAAGCCGGCGGACCGCCTGAAGGCCGGGAAGCGGGAGATTGGCGTTCTTGCGGTATCGGCGCGCCAATCGGGAAATCAGATCCTCATCGATATTCAGGACGACGGCCGGGGTATCGACGGCAAAAAGCTGGTCGAGAAGGCAGTCGCAAATAGTCTGATCGCCAAGGATGAAGCATCGCAGCTTTCGCCGCGCGACCAGCTGGCCCTGATCTTCGAGGCTGGCCTTTCGACCGCCAGCGAGGTCACCGCCATTTCGGGCCGGGGCGTCGGGATGGATGTCGTTCGTTCCAACATCGAGCGGATCGGCGGGATTGTCGAGGTCGACAGCAGGCTCGGTGAGGGAACGCGGATGACCCTGCGCGTGCCTCTGACCCTGACAATCATCCCGGCACTGACCGTCTCGATTGCGGGTCAGCACTTCGCCATCCCGCGTTCGGCGATCGAGGAAATCGTACGCGCAAACGGTGAAAGCGTGACGCTGGAGCACCTTGGCGGCGCCGGCGTAGCCACCATTCGTGGACGCCGAGTGCCCGAAGTGTCGATGGCCGCGATTCTCGGCCTCGAAAGCAAGGTCGGCGAGAAGGAACGGACGCTCATCGTTTTGCGTCCGGCCGGCGGCGACGTCTATGCGCTGTCGGTCGATCGCATCCACGATCACGAGGAATTGGTGGTAAAGCCCGCGGCCCCGGCAGTGATGGCGACGGGACTCTATGCCGGGACGACGCTCGCCGACGACGGAAGTCCCATCCTGCTGATGGACCCTGCCGGAATTGCGCAAGTGGGCGGCGTGAAGCTCGAGGTGCAGGAACGCACCGCGCGGATCGCCGAAGGGCCCGTAACGACAGTTTCGAAGGCGACGCCGGTGCTGCTGTTCCGGGGTCTCGATGGTGGCCGCAAGGCTCTGCGGCTCGCTGTCGTCGATCGGATAGAGGAAGTCGGTCCCGCAAGCATAAAGGATGCCGCTGGGCAGCTCCGCGTCCAGGTCGGCGATGCGATCCTGCCGCTGGCGGGTGCGACTGCGGACCAGATCGGAGACCAGAAGACGCGCCTGTTCCGCCTCAACGACGGCGTCCATGAGATTGGCTACGCCTTCGCCGAGGTCATCGATTTCGCAACGATCGACAGTGACATCATCCACGCCGATCGGCTCGGCGAGGTCAGCGGCGTTTCCCTGATCAATGGAGAGCCCGCCGAGCTGGTCGACGCGCACTGGCTTTTCGCCAATCATGTCGGTGCTGCGGCACATTCGAAGGATGAGCTTGTCTGCCTGATTCCCGGTTGGGACCCCTGGATGCAGAACATGCTTCGGCCGTTGGTCGAGGCTGCGGGATACCGGGTCGTCGATGATATCGACGAAGAGAACGCGGACGTCATTATCGCCTCCGTGGGGGAGGATATTCCGGAAGAGGCCGGCGAACGCGCGATCTGGTTGCGCAACGAGCCGGAAGCCGCCGGCAAGAAGGACAATAGCATTTACCGCTACGATCGCGCGGGCTTGCTCATGGCCTTGAAAAGCGCCGGTGCGGGGAGGGGCAAGTGAACGAGCTTCTGCTGGTCGTTATCATCGCCGGTGAGCGCGTCGCGCTTCCCGCCTCGTCAGTTGAGTCGGTCGTAGAGCTCGACACGTTGATTCCGGTTCCGCGCGCAGCGCCGCATGTGGCGGGCCTGTCAGCATTGCGAAGCCGTGTGCTGACCGTGATTGATTGCATGCGTTCACTCGAGCTTGGCGAGACCGATTGCTCCGACGGCATTCGGGAAGCGGCCGTCGTCGAGCTGGACGGGCACCATTACGCGCTCATCGTCGACGTCGTTGAAGACGTAGTCGAGTCTGCGTCGGACCCGAGTCCAGTCAGGGCCGCGATGGGCCCGGGTTGGGAGCGCGCGTCCCACGGCATGGTCGAAACCGAGAATGGACCCTTGCTGCTGGTTGACGTCGCCGCGCTCATCGCCGGGACCGAGGCAAGGGTGGCCGCTTAAGCTCTTCGTTACCCTTAGCGTTTAATGACGGCGGCAATACAGGTGGGAAGCGCTCGCATGAAAAGTTGTTTGATTGTCGATGACTCGAAGGTGATCCGCAAAGTCGCGCGTCACATCCTCGAAACGCTGGAGTTCGAGGTCGAGGAAGCCGGCGACGGCCAGGAAGCCCTGTCCCGCTGCGAGCAGAAGATGCCGGACGTCGTGCTGCTTGATTGGAACATGCCCGTCATGAGTGGCATGGAGTTCCTGAAGCTCCTGCGGCAGCGCGGTCACGCGGACCAGCCGAAGGTCGTCTTCTGCACGACCGAGAATGACATGGCCCACATTCGCGCGGCACTCGAAGCGGGGGCCGACGAATATGTGATGAAGCCGTTCGATCGCGAAACGCTCCACATTAAGCTCCAGCTCGTCGGCGTCGCCTGAGTAGCCGGACCGTGGAGCGGGCGCTCGCCAGATCGCGGGACCGCCTTCCGGATCCCAGTAACAGTCGCCAAAAGATTCGACTGATGATCGTCGACGATTCGACGGTCGCTCGGGCTGTGCTTTCGCGGATGGTCGAAAGCGATCCCGCCTTCGAGATTACCGCAGTCGCGGGGACTGCCGAGGACGCAATCGAGGCCCTGGGCGAATGTCGAGTCGACATCGTCGTGCTCGATCTGGAAATGCCCGGCGCCGGCGGTCTCAAGTCCATTCCGCGCATCATCGCGGCCGGGGCGGGCGCTAAGGTCATGATCGTGTCATCCGTTGCAGACGACGGCGCAGAGCAGACCGTTGCCGCGCTTGCGCTTGGCGCAGCCGATACGATGCCCAAGCCAGGTACCGGGCGCTTCAACGGCAAATTTTCGGAAATCCTCCTCGGAAAACTGAGAGCGCTTGGCCGTGCGTCCGTAGAAGAGCCGAAGCCCGTTACGCCAAAGGGCGGCGTTCAGTCGCTTCTCCGCGCCATGCCAGCGGATCCGATCGATATTCTCGCGATCGGCGCATCGACCGGCGGCATCCATGCGCTTGGGAGTTTCTTTCATGCGCTGCCCGAGCGGATCGGCGTTCCAATCCTGATCACGCAGCATTTGCCGATCCCATTCATGACGGTCTTCGCACGCCAACTGTCCGGAATCGCCGGGCGACAAGCCGTTGTCGCACAAGATGGCATGAAGCTCGCCCCCGACCACATCCTTGTTGCACCGGGCGATGCTCATCTAACCCTGGATCCAATCGCATCCGGCGCAGTGGTTCGCCTGACGCACGGACGCAGCAACAGCGGATGCATGCCCTCGCTCGATCCGATGCTCGCATCCGCGGGCGCGGTGTTCGGTTCAGGGGCGCTTGGCGTCGTCCTGACCGGCATGGGACGCGACGGTGTTGAGGGAGCCTCTCGCCTGGTCGCATGCGGCGGCTCCGTGATTACCCAGGACGAGGCGAGTTGTGCCGTGTGGGGCATGCCGCGCGCTGTGCTGGAAGCCGGCCTCGCCTGCGCTGTTCTCCCGCCGGACAAGATCGCCCGTCGCGTCGCCGCCCGAACCGAGGAACAGCCATCGTGCAAATAAGCGACAGTTCGAGCCGCATCCTCGCGGGATTGCTCGAAGCGCGAACGGGCCAGCAACTGACAATGAGCCGCCGGTGGCGCATCGAGACCGCGCTCTCGACGCTGCTTCGCGAGCGGGGCATCGCGACGCTCGATGAGCTCATCACCATTCTCGTCATGGGTAAGGAACCAAGCTTGTCGCAGAAGGTGGTCGAGGCTTTGCTGAACAACGAGACCTATTTCTTCCGCGACCGGACGCCGTTCGACGGTCTCCAGCGCCATGCTCTTCCTGAACTCGCGCAGCGGCGCGACAAGTCGAAGCGGCTGCGGATCTGGTCGGCAGGCTGTTCGACGGGGCAGGAAGTCTATTCGCTCTCCATGCTTTTTGCTGAAGAGCCAGAAAAATGGCGCGGCTGGACCATCGATATCCTCGGCAGCGACGTATCGACCAGCTGCATCGATCGCGCGCGTAGCGGCATCTACAGCCAGTTTGAGGTCCAGCGCGGCCTTGGCATAAACCAGATGATCAAATGGTTTGAGGAGGCGGCTGACGGCTGGCGGGCGGTCGAGGTGCTGCGAAAGCCCGTTCGCTTTCAAGTGCACAACCTGCTCGAGCCCTTTCCGCATCCGGGCGATTTCGACATTGTCCTGTGCCGCAACGTCCTCCTGTACCTCAGCCCGGAGAAGAAGGCGCTTGCGTTCGATCGGCTAGCGGGCGCGCTGGCTGAGGACGGATGGCTGATGCTCGGAGCCGGCGAGACGGTGATCGGCCAGACCAGCAAGCTCGGCGCGGACACCAGTGCGCGCGGACTCTATCGCTTGATCGGCGACGGCGCACACGTCGATAAGCGCCGCGGCGACAGGCGTGCTGCCGGAGGGGCTTGACCTCAATGCTGTAGCCGTGTGCCATTGCGCACGTGGATTTGGACTTGATCGAGCGTCCTTCGCCAAACTTCGACGAGCGGCTGCTGCCGGTCTCGATGATCGTGCTTCACTATACCGGCATGCCGAGCGCCGAGGGGGCGCTGGACCGGCTGACGTCACCGGAATCGAGGGTGTCCTGTCACTATCTCGTCGACGAGGATGGCAGTGTTTATCGGCTGGTCGATGAGGACAAGCGAGCGTGGCACGCGGGCAAGTCGCGGTGGCGTGGGGTAGGAGACGTCAATTCCGCAAGTGTGGGAATCGAGATCGTCAATCCCGGTCACGAGTTCGGCTATCGGGCGTTTCCTGATGAGCAGATCGCCTCGCTGATCCCGCTAGTTGCCGACATCAAGGAGCGCCACGGCATCGGCCGCGGCAACATCGTCGGGCATTCCGACGTTGCCCCGGCCCGCAAGGAGGATCCCGGCGAGCTCTTTCCCTGGCACGCACTAGCCAAGCGCCGCCTTGCCTTGCCGAGTCCGACGCGGGATCTCATCGATCCATACTGGACTGATGCGGGATTTCTCCTAGCGCTGGAACGGTTCGGCTATGATGTCACCGATGCGCAGAAGGCGGTAATCGCCTTCCAGCGCCGCTTCCGTCCCGAAACCATCGACGGGATCATCGATGGCGAATGCCGGGCCAAATTGCTCGCCTTGTTGCTGCCCCGGCCGCAATAGCCCATATTGGCCGGGCCAGAGGGCCGGGCGGCCGCGTGGGAGCTTCCTCCCACGAGGAAAGTCCGGGCTCCATGGAACTACGGTGCCGGGTAACGCCCGGCGGTGCGCAATAGCTTTGGTGACGGCGCATCAGGGATAGTGCCACAGAAAGGACACCGCCGGACTTCGGTCCGGCAAGGTCGAAAGGGTGCGGCAAGAGCGCACCGCGGATCCGGCAACGGGTTCGGCACGGTAAACCCCACCGGGTGCAAGACCGAATAGGGGCGGCACATGGGCCTGGTTCCGGCTCGCCGCCCGGGTTGGTTGCTGGAGCGGCGGGGCAACTCGTCGCCTAGAGGAATGGTCGCCCAGTCACGCTTCTTGAAGCGCGATGGACAGAACCCGGCTTACAGGCCCTCTGGCAAAATTTCGTCATCGCACGCGCAGCGAAGCGATCCACGAAGCATTACTGGATTGCTTCGTCGCTTTGCTGCTCGCAATGACGGTGTGAAGGAAGAGAATGGCTCGACAGAAGAGATCGGACGACTGGGGATTTCCGCGCTGGCGCTCCTATGGCGATAAGGGGCGATCGGCCGCCAGACTGCGTCTGTGCGATCGCGAGGGGTGTAGCGAGATCGGGGATCGACCTGCGCCCAAGGCGCCGCACAGTAGCGAACGGTGGCACTTCTGCGAGGCGCATGCCGCCGAATATAACAAGAACTGGAATTATTTCGCCGGCCTCAGCGCGGAAGACGCTGCCAAACGGGCTGCCGATGAAGAGCGTGATGTAAAGGGCTTCCGGAAGTCGGCGCAGTGGAAGTGGGCTGGTCCGGGTGACGGAAGTCGCACGCGTGACGAGATGCGGGCGTTGGACGCTTTGGAACTCGACAGCGATGCGGACTTCAAGGCGGTCAAGGCGGCACACCGGCGGCTGGTCAAGGAAACGCACCCGGATGCCAACCCGGGGGATCAGGAAGCCGCGAAGCGCTTCAAGCAAATCCAGGCGGCGTATGACGTGTTACGCAAGGCCGAAGAGAGGAATAGCGGCAAAGCCGTCTAAGTTAGGATCAGTCCTTGGCCGCCGGCGCTTTCGGTTGGCGGCGATTGGTTTTCCGACGATCACTGCGGCGGCGTTCGCCATGAGGCAATTCCGGGGCGGGGCGATTGGTTTTCCGGCGCTCGCCCTTGCGCCTGTCCGCCCTGCGGCGCTCGCCGACACCACCGAGCTGTGCTGCTTCAATGCTAACCGTGCCACTCGTCGGGTCGCCCTCTCGAAGGCGGGTCTTCACCGCGGTGACGACCTGCGGCAGGTGGGTTCGGACGAACTCGCACCGCTCGTCTTCGGTAGCCACCTGCACGCCGAGGAACGTCTCGATGGCGGCGCGGCTGATCGAGATGGCGCGAAGCTTTCCCTCGACCCAGATGTCGATCAGCGTGTCGCCGCCGCTAGCTCTGATTGAATCATTTTCCACGCAGCACCCCCAACGCCGCCACTAACCCAGTTCGGTTACTATCATGGCTGGCGAGGAGGGGAATGGCGATCACGAACGGACGGTATACCTTTCCGCCGTTGCCTTCACGAGCGCGATCATGTTCGGAACGCCCTGCGTGCGGTTTGCGCTCAGATGCTTCCGGAGCTCGAACGGCGCCAGCGCCTCCGCCACGTCCATCTTGGCCACTTCGACAGCCGGTCGGTCCTGCACGACACTCAGCACGAGCGCCACGATGCCTTTGGTGATTGCGGCATTGCTGTCGGCGAGGAAGTGAAGCCGACCCTCGCGAGAGGCGGGGTAGACCCAGACCGAAGCCGAGCATCCGCGAACCTTGGTCGAATCGGTCTTGAGGGCGTCCGGCATCGGCTCGAGTTGCCGGCCGAGATCGATCAGCAGCCGATACCGGTCCTCGGCATCGACAAGCTGATATTCTTCAAGGATATCCGACAAAGGCGGAAGGCCGGCCATGGTCGCCGCCTAGCACCTCGGTGGAGGTGTCGACTAGCGGTCGCGGAGCGATTCAATTTCGCGCGCTAACGTGTTTTCCTTATCGACCGTGATCCGCTCGAGCACCTTCAGACGCTCCTTAAGCTCTTTTACTTCCTCGCGGAGGCGCAGCGTCTCGGCAGACGTCTCCGCTTCGTCGGCCCCGCCGCGCATCTGCCGCATCGAGCGCACGGGAATGCCCATCTTGTGACGAACAATCGTGAACACGAAGATGAGGATCATTATCGCAAGGACGAATTCGAACGGGTTCATTGTGCCTGGTCCTTCGTCGGAATCTTGGCCTGCTCACGCAGGGCTTCGATTTGAGATGCGGTCTGAACTCCGCTGTCGGTCGCGATTTGCTCAAGCACACGCAGGCGCGATTCCACACGCTCCATATGCTGCGCGTATTGCGCGCTCTTTTCGGCAGCGAGGTTGCTCTGCGTCTCGATTTGCTTTTCCTTGACCCTGAGCCACATCTTGAACGGCGCGATGGCGATCGCCGCGAGTGGAATCAGAACCCAGATCCATTCCGCCGGGTGGCTCATGTCAGCAGCGCCCCTTCTTGCTTTGTTCGATTGCCAATGTCGTAATCGCCGGGGTGCCTATCAAGTCGCTCGGTCGCCGACCGGCAAATGCTCGCGACCGAGGCTCCGCGGGGCTTCCCGGAGGGCTTCAATCTGCGCGGCTGTCTGGGCTCCGCCGTCGGTGACGATCTGTTCAAGCACCCGGACCCGCTCCTCCAGCTCCCCGGATCGGGCCGCATATTGCGCCGCCTTCTCGGCGGCATTCATCGCCTCGACCTCGAGCTGCTTCTCGCGGAATTTAAAGAAGCGGTTGGCCAATATCATCAGGAACATGACCGGCAGACCGATGACGATCAGGGCCACCATGACTTCCCCGGGACCGATCATGAATTGCCTCCCTTTTCGATCGCCAGGGCCTCGATCTCCCGAGCCAGCGAGCGATTTTCGGTCGTCACGTAGCTTTCGATATCGGCAATTCGCCGATCGATGTCCTTGAGGCGAGAGCGGATGTCGCGTGCCGCGCGGGTGGGCGAGGCGCGGACACCTTGCCAGAACTGCTTCTCTTCGCTGTCCACGCGCTCGAGCACCGATGGCTTGGTCGGGGTCACCATCGCAGCGATGAAATAGAAGGGGAGGATTCCGCCGCCGCTCATGAACATGGCGGCAAGGAATGCCACGCGAACCAGGCTGACATCGAACCCCGTGTAATCAGCGATGCCGGCGCAGATACCGAAGAGCTTGCCGTGGCGCTTGTCGCGGTAGAAGCGAGTCCGGCTGGCAGGCTGCTCGCTTAGATAGTGCCTCGGCTCGTCACCCAGATACTGCGGCTGGTTCGAGCGCTCCTGCGGAGCGCGATAACGGTCCTGGACCATCTTACTCCCCGTCCGCGAGCAGGCGCTGGCGGTCGTCGTGGATGGGCAGGCACTGCTGACGCCAGTTGGGATTCTCGGCGGTCATGATCCGCTCGATCGTGCAAAGCCGGTCGTCGAGGCGGCGCGCGGCGTCGTGAAGCTCGTCGAGCAGCTTTTCGTCCCCGGACGTGAGAGTCGCAGCCGTCTTCCATTTCGTAATGTAGTGGAACACCAGCCACGGCAGCCCGATGAACAGGCTGACGATCGCAAACAGTGGAATAATACCGTCGTCCATTTACTTCCCCCTGGCCTTTAGCGCGGCCTTCATGGCTTCAAGTTCGGCGTCGACCGCCTCGGTGGCTTTCAGCTCGGCAATTTCTTCCTCGAGGCTTTTCGGCCCCGTCATTCCGAGCGCGTCGGCACGTCCTTCGGCGAAGTCCGCCCGGCGTTCCAGGATCTCAAACTTCGAGAAAGCATCGTCGGTGCGGCCGCCGTTCAGCAGTTCGCGAGCGCGAGCGCGAGTGACGGCGCTTTCGAAGCGGGTGGCAATCGCATTCTGGCGGGCGCGGGCTTCGCGGAGCTTGTTCTGAAGCTTGGCGATGTCGCCCTCGTATCCTTTCAGCGTATCGTCGATCACCTTGATCTCATCGCGCAGGCCTTGGCCCATGTCGGCGGCCTTCTGGCGCTCGATCAGGGCGGCCTTGGCCAGATCCTCACGGTCCTTGCTCAGCGCAAGCTCGGCCTTCTCCGTCCAGTTTTTCTGAAGCTCGTCGAGGCGGGAGAGGTGGCGGCGCATTTCCTTGCCGTCGGCAATGCACCGAGCGGCTGAGGCGCGAACGTCGAC
>Ga0070664_100001633_pt1 | contig 17950 bp, 17 predicted proteins | sample KBSC73metaG_FD_65863 | JGI IMG/M metagenome (GOLD analysis project Ga0070664, IMG submission 65863) | Corn rhizosphere microbial communities from Kellogg Biological Station, Michigan, USA - KBS C7-3 metaG | ecosystem: Host-associated > Plants > Roots > Rhizosphere > Soil ... | reverse complement strand
TTGCGGTTCGAACGGTGGCAAGCCGTCAGGCAGGATGCTCGCACCGGGCTTCGAGAGCCGGACGCGTTCGCGACCCTGGCTCAGGATCGCGGTATGCGGCTCGTCTGCGGGAAAGATGACATCGAGCCGGAAGCCGGCGGCGCGCAGAAGCGCCAGCGCGCCGTCAAAGTCCTCGCGAACCAGCTCGATCTCGATCGATCAGCCTTTCTTGGCGGGCTTCTTCGCCGGGGCTTTCTTGCCCGCGGACTTGGCCTCTGTCTTCACCTCGGCCGGCTTCGCGGCCGGGGCGTCCTTCACAGGCTTGGCCGCCTTGGCCTTTGCGGGTGCCTTTTCGACCGGCCCTTTGGCAGGCTTTTCGGCAACCCCCTTGCTGGCTGCCTTGCCCTTTGCGGCAGCCTTCTTCGCCTTCGGCTTCGCACCATGGTCATGGTCGTGGCCGCAGCCCGGACCGTGCACATGGCCTTCTTCGGACTCGAGGTCCGCTTCGAGCTCCGCGCGGGTGGCCTTGCGGTCGGTGATCTTGGCCTGCGCGAACAGGAAGTCGACGACCTTGTCCTCATAGAGCGGGGCACGCAGCTGGGCGGCAGCCATCGGCTCCTGCTGGATGTAGCGGATGAAGTTCTCGCGGTCCTTGCCCTGGTACTGCGAGGCTGCCTGCATGATCAGCCGGTTCATCTCCGGCTCGGTCACGTCGACACCATTGGACGCGCCAATCTCAGACAGCAGGAGCCCGAGGCGCACGCGACGCTCGGAGATGCTGCGATATTCGCTCGCCTCGTCCTCGATCTCCTTCAGCGCCGCTTCCGGATTCTCGTCGTGGCTCGCTTCATGCTTCAGCTGGGCGATGATGTTCTGATATTCGGCCTCGACCATCGTTTCCGGCACGGGGAAATCGTGGCGCTCGGCGAGCTGGTCCAGCAACTGCCGCTTCATGTGCGTGCGGGTGAGACCGTTCAACTCCTGCGTCAGCTGGTCGCGGATCAGGCTCTTGAGCTTGTCGAGGCTGTCGAGACCCAGCGACTTGGCGAATTCCTCGTCGATCTTGTTCTCGCCGCTGGTCTTTACCGCCTTGACGGTCACCGCGAAGGTCGCGTCCTTGTTCTTGAGATTCTCGACCGGATAGTCGTCCGGGAAGCTCACCTTCACCTCGCGGCTTTCGCCGGGCTTGGCGCCGACGAGTTGGTCCTCAAATCCCGGGATCAACCGGCCGGAGCCAAGCTCGATCGACATGTCCTCGCCTTTGCCGCCGTCGAACGGCTTGCCGTCGACTTCGCCCTCGAAGTCCATGACGACGAGGTCGCCCGTCGCCGCTGCGTGCTTCTTTGCAGCATCTTCCCAGCGCTTGCTCTGGCTGGCGAGCTGCTGGATCTGCTCGTCGACCGCGCTCTCGTCGGGATCGACGGTCAGGCGGTCGAGCTTGATGTCGGCGATCGACGGGGCTCCGACGTCGGGCAGTGCCTCGACGCTGACGCGCACCTCGGCGTCCTTGCCTGGCTCATAGCCCTCGTTGAGCTCGACCTGCGGCTGCAGCGCCGGACGGATCTTGTTGTCGGTCAGCAGCTGTTGCACGCCGTCCTGAACCGCGCCCTGCAGCGCGTCGCCGCGAAGGCTCTCGCCATGCATCTTGCGGATGAGGTTCGGCGGAACCTTGCCGGGACGGAAGCCAGGCATGCGGACCTGCGGCGCAATGCGCTTCACTTCCTGTTCGACCCGCGCTTCGATGTCCGCGGCGGGGATGGTCAGCATGAAGGCGCGCTTCAGGCCCTCATTCTCAGTCTCGACAGTCTTGATCGTCACGTTTTAGGGTCCGTCCTGATGAAGTCGGCGGCATCCCGGCGCGGCGGTTGGTGCGGGCGAAGGGACTCGAACCCCCACATCTTTCGATACTGGAACCTAAATCCAGCGCGTCTACCAATTCCGCCACGCCCGCGCGGACGCCCGAAGGTGCGCGGCCTATAACAGGCGGGGCCGGTTCGGCAACCCGCCTGACGGCGAGCAACTCGGGAGCCGGGACAGACGTTCTCCTGCCCAAGGAGAATATTCATGCAGCAACTGCCGCCATTTCCCGAAGAGCCCTCGCCCTCGCCCGGTACGCCCGAGCCGTCCCAGCCAGGCCAGCCGACCCCTGCCCCCGCGGAGGAGCCAGGTCACACGCCGAACATTGACGTGCCCTCGCCGCCCTCGCCCGGCACGGAGCCGCCCAGCACACCGATTTCGCCAGTCGGCTAGCGCCTCAGCTGCGCGGAGGCGACGACGGATTCGAAGTCGGGCAAGGTCGCGTCCCAATAATGCGCCTTCGTGGCGTCGAGCAGGATCATGTAGAGCTCGCCATTGATCACGGCGCCGACCACGCGACCGCGGCGCCATAGCTCGTCCTCGTCGAGATGCTCGTAATCGAGCTGGAAGCCGTTCGTGCCGAGGAACGGACGCGGCTGGAGCGACAAGGTCCGGAAATCGACCGCGCCTCCGCGGACCCGGTACAGGCTCTCGATCATCGCCGCGATTTCCGGCGGCGTCATGTTCGAGCGGAAGATCGGTACCTGCTGGCTCCGCGTCCGGCGCTGCCGGATCAACGACTTGCCGTCCTTGAGGCCAGTGACGAAGCTCATTCCGTCCAGCAACGGCCCGTTCAGGGTCCAGTCCTCGACCTGGCGGATGTCCTCGAACAGGATCGGCCGATGCCTGTTCCAGGGCCGCGGCGCCGAAACGGCGAGCGTATCGTCGCCGACGTTGACGCGATGGACGCGCACAAGCGAGTAATCGCTGATCCCATATTCGCCGCCGTCCGTGGATGAGCAGGCGGAAAGGCCGACGGCGGCCGCGAGAAGGGCGATGATCCTGTTGCTTTTCACGCGTTCAATCTCCTCAGCCGGCCATCTGCCGCACCCAGGCGGCATCGGGCGCATCCGGCTTCATCGTAAGGTAGCGAGCGAACGCCGCCTTCGCTTCGGCCCGGCGCCCCTGCTTCAGGAGCGCGATGCCATGCCAGCGCCAGGCGTCCGCAGGCGCATCGGGATAGGCCACTGCGGCCGCGTAGCTCTGAGACGCGCGTAGTTCGTCGCCCGGACGGTTGCGGAGTCGCCAGACCTCGCCCTCGTAGAAACGAAGCAGACCGTTCCAGCCATCCCGCGCCAGTGTTTCGATCAGATACTGGCTCGCGCCGGGGTCGTTGAGCTTGACCTGGTCGTCGAGCAGCATCGGGCGGATCGGGCCGATGGTCGACAGGTAACGCGCGCGCTTGTCGTCATAGGCCTTGCCCGGAACCGTGATTTCCTGCGCGTCGAGGCGCAGGTCCGCCATTCGCGATCCTTCCGACGGGTGCGTATCGAAGATCCCGCCCTTGCGGCGGTGCTTGCCGCGGTAGCGGGCGCTCGCATTCTCTTCACCGATCAGCTGTCCCCAGATGTTGGCCATCTCGATGGGCGGGTAGCCCGTTTCGGCGAGCAGCCTCGCGCCCATGGCATCGGCCTCGGCCTCCATCGCGCGACTGTACTGGAACAAGGTGAGGATCGCGCCGAGCTGGGCGAGCTGAACATAGTTGCCGAGATAGACGCCAGCCCCCGCCCCGCCGACGCCGGCCAGCATGGAGCCGATGGCGAGGATATCCGTCTTGCGCTTCTGGTCCCGCCAGGAGCGGATCATGTGGCGGCGAAGGAAGTGACCGGATTCATGCGCGATCACGCCAGCGAGCTGGGCCTCGTTGCGCATGCGCAAAAGCAGGCCAGAGAAAACGACGGCGAACCCGCTCGGGAACATCATCGCGTTGAAATCGGGAATCCGGGCCAGATATATCCGGAAATCCTTGGCGGCAGGCCCGCCGACAGTGCCGATTAGGTCGCGCAAGTAGCCGGTGATCTTCGGGTCCTCGATCAGGAGGTTCGACCCCGCTATCTCCTCTTCGACCCGGTCCATCTCCTTCCACAGACCCTGCTCGTCGCGCTCGGTCGGCTTGAACCCCGGCCCGATCAGCGGGACCATGTCGGAAGGGCGGACGCGCGCATTGGCGACGCCCGTGTGCAATGAAGCGGCCGCCGCTCCGCCGCCCACGAGGAGCGAGCGCCGTGTCAGCTCAAGGCAGCGGAAGCACATCAGCGCGGCTCGTTCGGCTGCGGAGTCATGACGTGCCCCTTCGCCGCTTCCTTCCCCGGCTTCATCCGGCCGAGCAAGCGGTCGACCATCTGCGCCGCGCCCTCTGGCGTGCGGAGATCACCGAACTTGATGCCGGGAATCTCGCTGCCCGCTGTGACGACGTTGAACCAAACGACCTCGCCGGTCTTGAGGTCGACCAGCGAGGCATAATCGAGCTGCTGCTGACCGCCAACATTCGGGGCGCAGAAGCCGATGAAACAGCCGGCAAGGCCGATCACTCCGAGCGCGACCCTCCCGGTCGATGCAACCTGGTCCTCCGCGTGGAGGAACAGGATATAATCATAGCCGGTCTTCTGCCCGAGCTTCACGGCGTCCCGGCCCAGTGTCCAGTCGAGCCCCTTGCCGCGCTTCGTGGGCAGATAATCGCCGAGATATTTGTGAAGGACGATGGACTGGTCGACGACGTAATTGAGCCGCTCGACGTCCGCGAGCTCCTGCGCGGTGACGCCGGGAATCTCGTTGCGATGCTCGATGATCGTCATCTTGCCGCCCATGCCTGCCTGCTGCGCGCGGAGCGCCGCGACGATGCTATGGCGAGCCTGATCGGTCCAGTCTGCCCGCGGCTCGACCATTCCTCCGGTGGTCAGCGAGCCAACGGTCACGTCGGGCCGAAGCACGAGGAGTTTGTAATCGCCCCTGGGCGGCGTGAATTCGACGTCGGCGAACTGCCGTGTCTGCACGCATCCGCCGAGCGCAACGCTGGCGGCAAGCGCGGCTGCGAGACCCCGTTTCAACATCAAAGACCCTCTCACCGGGACGCAAGGGCGTCCCTTCCCCACCTACGTAGTGCCTTTAGATGCCTGAATGATTGATGAAAGAAAAGTCTTTCTTTCTAGATGCTTAGCGAGAGCATCGAGCGCCGGCGACCTCCGCCAGGCAATGGCCGTCGATCGAGCCGGGCTTGACCGGCAGCCCGATCGTCGCGGCCAGGGTCGGCAGGATGTCGGTAGTCTCCGCCGTCCGCTCGACCGCCACGCCGGGAGCGCCCCGCCGCCAGAAGAGTATCGGCACCCTGCGGTCATAGTCCCAGACCGATCCATGGGTCGCGACGTATCGCGTCGTATCCGCAATCGGCGTGACGTCGCGCTTCAGCAGGACGACGAAATCGCCCGAGCGCCCGGCATAATAGCTGGCACGCGCCCGCTCGATCAGGGTCCATCTCTCCGGAGCCGTCTTTGCAACCGGCGTCTCTGCGATCTGCCGGGCGGTGAAGACCGCCTCCACCTGCGGGTGCGCCTTGTAGGCGGCCACCGCAGCCTTCAGTAGCCGCGCCCGTTCCGAAGCGCGCAGGCGACGGTCAATATACATGTCGCCGAAGCTGCCTTCGCCGAGCAGGCCGGGGCCACCCGGAAGGCCGAGGTCAGCGACGAGCTTCTTGCCCATCGCACCGGCATTGAGGGCTGGATCGACGCGTGCGGCATCGGCAACGCCGGCTAGCCGCTCACGCTCTGGCACATCCTTGCCGCCATGGTCGGCCGTCAGCGCCACGGCGTAGTCGATGCCGCGGCTGTCGAGCACCTTGAGGAAGTCGCCGAGTTCGCGGTCGAGCTCGGTCAGCTGCAGGCACATCTCCTCGCCCTCGGTGCCGTAGCTGTGGCCGACATAGTCCGTAGCGGACAGGCTGATGGCGAGCAGATCGGGATCGGCCCGCTTGCCGAGCTGCATTTCGTCCACCAGCGCCGCGGCGAGCGCGAGCGTATCGCCGTCGAACTCGGGCGAGGCACGGAAGCCCGCCTGGTCACCGGCCTTGCGCGCAAGCCGGCCGACGCCGACCGGCTTACCGCCACCGCCAATCGCAATCTCGCGCGTCTTCGTCTGGCAGAAAGGCGTGGCCTCGAGCGGTTCCCGAGCCGTTGCCAGCCCGGTCGCGGCCAGTGCGTTCACCTTGGCCACAACGGACGGCATCGTGACGCCAGCGAGGTCGGTGTCGTACTTCGCGCCGGTCCAGTACCAGCGCTGATCGGGCCTCTGGCCAGTCATCATGACGGCCGCGCGGTCCTTGCCGGCCACCGCAACGCTGCGGCTTCCCGGCCACTTCGCCTTCATCAGCTCACCCAAGGTCGGCACCAGCAGATGTTTGGGCGAGACCTTGTAGGCGATCGAACTCGTGCCAGCCTGGGTCTCGTCCTCGGCGCAATAGATGGTCTTGTCGCTGCGCGCGATCGACTGGTCGAACCATGTGTTGGCGATGATACCCGTACGCGACGGGTGGCTGCCGGTCAGGATCGTCGAATGGCCTGGACAGGTCTCGGTCGCCGCATGGCTCTGGAAGCCGTTGCGGAACGCCGTGCCGGACGCGATTCGCGCCATGCCTTGCGTGAAGTGAGGGCGGTATTCGTCGAAGAGGTTCGCGGAGAACTGGTCGATCGAGATGACCACAAGCAGCTTTGGTGGACTTTGCTGCTGTGCTGCGGACTGCGAAGCAAACAACGCCGCCACGGCGGCCAGCACCTTCAGACGCATCTTCACTCCATTATGAATCGAGCTTCGTCCGCAGCCGTTCGTTGACGAGCTGCGGATTGGCCTTGCCCTGCATGGCCTTCATCGTCTGGCCGACGAAGAAGCCGAAGAGCTGCTGCTTGCCGCTCTTATATTCGGCGACCTTGTCGGCGTTGGCGGCGAGCACTTTGTCGATCTCCACATCGATTGCGCCCGTGTCGCTGGTCTGCTTGAGGCCTTGCTTCTCGACGATGTCGGTCGCGCCTTCCCCGCTTTCCAGCATGATCTCGAAGACCTGCTTGGCGATGGTGCCGGAGATGGTCCCATTGGCGACCAGCCCCAGCAGCTCGGCCGCCCGGGTCGGCGAGACCGGGCTCGCGTCGATACTCTCCCCGCGGCGATTGAGCGCTCCGAACAGTTCCGCGACCACCCAGTTCGCCCCCTGTTTCGCCTCCGCGCCGGCTTCCAGCAGAGCGTCGAACCAGCGCGCCGTTTCGACCTCCGCCGTCAGGACGCCCGCATTGTAAGCGGTGATGCCGAGGTTCTCGTAACGTTTTCGCTTGTCGTCCGGCAGCTCCGGCAGCGATGCCTTGCAGTCCTCCAGGAAAGCGTCGTCCAGCTCGAGCGGGAGCAGGTCCGGATCGGGGAAATAACGGTAATCGTGCGCGTCTTCCTTCGACCGAAGCGAGCGCGTGACGCCCTTGTCGGGGTCGAAGAGGCGCGTTTCCTGAGCAACCGATCCGCCGCCTTCAATCAGCTCGACCTGGCGCTTCGCCTCATGCTCGACGACGGCCATGACGAAGCGAACCGAATTGACGTTCTTGGTTTCCGTCCGGGTGCCGAGTTCGGCACCGGGCTTGCGCACGCTGACATTGACGTCGGCGCGCATCGAGCCTTCCTCCATATTGCCGTCGCATGAGCCGACATACCGCAGGATCGACCGAAGCTTCCGGAGATAAGCCCCTGCTTCCGCGGGAGAACGCATGTCCGGCCGCGAGACGATCTCCATCAACGCGACACCAGAGCGGTTAAGGTCGACATAGCTCATCGTCGGGTGCTGATCGTGCATCAGCTTGCCCGCGTCCTGCTCGACGTGGATCCGCTCGATGCCGATTGTCCGGGCGCTGCCTTCGTCCTTCTCGTCGAGAAGGATCTCGATTTCCCCCTCGCCGACCAGCGGATGGTAGAGCTGGCTGATCTGGTAGCCCTGCGGCAGGTCCGCGTAGAAATAGTTCTTGCGGTCGAACCGGGACCATTTGTTGATCTTGGCGTCCAGCGCCATGCCGGTCCGGACGGCCTGCCGGATGCACTCCCTGTTCGGCACCGGAAGCATCCCGGGCATTGCCGCATCGACCAGGCTCACCTGCGTGTTCGGCTCCGCCCCGAACGCAGTCGCCGCGCCCGAGAAGAGCTTGGCGTTCGATACGACCTGGGCGTGCACCTCGAGGCCAACCACGACCTCCCAGTCGCCCGTCTCGCCCTTGATTCGGAAAGGTGCTGCAGAGTCAGCCATTACCACCACTTCTCCGGTCGCGCCGTGAATCCCGCCCGCTCCTCGATCGCGAGGCCGGCGTTGAGCACCATCTGCTCATCGAGCTCGTTACCGATCAAGTGAAGGCCGAGCGGAAGCCCCTGCTCGTCGAGCCCACCAGGCACGGACATGGCGGGCAATCCTGCGAGGCTGGCCGGAACCGCGAACACGTCATTGAGATACATGGCCAGCGGGTCGGTCGTTTCGCCGATTCCGAATGCCGCCGAGGGCGCGGTAGGCGTGAGGATCACGTCGCACTGCTCGAACGCCTTGGCAAAATCCTGCTTGATCAGCGCGCGCACCCGCTGCGCCTTGGTGAAATACGCGTCATAGAAGCCGGCCGACAGCACATAGGTGCCGATCATGATCCGCCGCTTCACCTCATCGCCGAAGCCCTCGGCGCGCGTCGCCGAATACATGTCGTCGAGGGTCTTCACCCCCTCCTCGCGCAGGCCGTAGCGGACGCCGTCGTAGCGGGCGAGGTTGGACGAGGCTTCGGCCGGCGCGATGATATAATAGGTCGGCAGCGCGTATTTCGTATGCGGCAGGCTGATCTCGACCGGCGTCGCGCCGGCGTCTTTCAGCCATTCGATGCCCTTGTCCCACAAAGCGTTGATGTCGGCGGGAACGCCGTCGATGCGATATTCCTTGGGAATACCGACCCGCTTGCCCCTGAGATCGCTCGACAAATTCGCTTCCCACTGCGGCACGGGAAGGTCGAGCGAGGTCGAATCCTTCGGGTCGAATCCCGCCATCGCCTCCAGCAGGATCGCGCAGTCGCGAACCGTCTTCGCCATCGGTCCGGCCTGGTCGAGCGAGCTTGCGAAGGCGACGATGCCCCAGCGCGAGCAGCGGCCGTAGGTCGGCTTGATCCCGCTAATGCCGGCGAATGCCGCAGGCTGCCGGATCGAGCCGCCGGTGTCGGTACCGGTCGCCGCCGGCGCGATATGCGCGGCCACGGCCGCAGCAGATCCGCCCGACGAGCCGCCCGGGGTCAGGCCGACATTGCTACCCTTGCGCCGCCACGGGCTGATTACCGGCCCATAGGTGCTCGTCTCGTTCGACGAGCCCATCGCGAACTCGTCCATATTGAGCTTGCCGAGCATCCCCGCCCCTGCCTTGCGCAGGTTAGCGGTGACGGTGCTCTCGTAGCGTGGCTTGAAACCCTGGAGGATCTTGCTGCCGGCGGTGGTGTCGACACCGCGGGTAGCGAACAGGTCCTTGATTCCGAGCGGAATGCCCGCGAGCGACGGCAGGTCACCCGACACGCGCGCACTGTCCGCGGCATCTGCCGCCGCCAGTGCATCCTCGGGCGTCTCCACCGTATAGGCATTCAGCAGCTTCGCGGCCGCGACGGCCGCGTTGAAACTCTCAGCGATCTCCCGCGCACGGAAGTCGCCGTCGCGGAACCCGTCGCGAAGCTCGGCAATCGTCTTGGCGGTAAGATCGGTCACTCGATCACCTTAGGAACGGCGAAGAAGCCGTGCTGTGCTTCGGGTGCATTGGCGAGCACGTCATCTTGAACGCCGCCGTCGTTCACGACGTCGTCGCGCAGGCGGAGCTTCTGGTCGATCACCGCCGTGAGCGGCTCGACGCCGTCGGTATTGACCTCGCCAAGCTGCTCTACCCAGCCAAGAATATTGTTGAGCTCCGGCACGAGCCGGTCGAGCTCCTCCTCGCTCATGGCGATGCGCGCCAGCTTGGCGATGTGGCGCACCTGTTCGGAAGAAACGGACATGGATTCCTTCAATGACGCTGGACCGACGAACGGCTCGGTGGGCGGATAGCGGGGGCTCCGAGGAGCGGCAAGCCGCCCGAGCCGCCGAAAGGTTTACATGGACACTGCCGAAGAAGATAATTGCCGTTCCATTGAGTTGCGAACCGGTGGGGGCGATTCCATGCTGATCTTCACGCTTTCTGCGCTGGTCCTGTCGCCGGTTGCAGTGCCGGCGCCACCGAACTCGATCGTGGTCATCGGGCGTGCGATCCAGGACCGGAAAGCAGCGCTGACCGCATGCCTTGCGCGTCGATGCCCGCCCAACGAAGACATTGACGCCAGCTTGGCGCTCGCCGAATCCCAGCTCATCGCCGGCAAATATCGTGAGGCGCGCTTCACACTGCTCGAGGCGCTTGGGCGCAACAAGCGCGAGGCGATTGCCTATCCGATTCCCGTCTCGGACCTCTATCGCGCCAACGGCCGCGTGGCGGCGCATCTCGGCTATGACGAGGATTATTACCGGTCGACCTGGGGCATCTACAACACGTTGAAGAAAGGACTGCCGGAGGCCAAGGACCGCCAATATTCGGCCATGATGGAAGTCGCCGAGATGATGGCAACCACGCGCGGCCATGATCGTGCGCGCGAATATTACCGGTCGATCGTCCACCATGCCCGTGAAGACGGCCGCCCCGACATTGCGGCTCTCGCCGAGCTTCGGATGATCCTTCGCCACTATCCGGCCTATGCCCGCGAGGAAGCCATTCGGAAGATTGCGGCTTCCGCCGACCCGCAGACCCGGGCTGCGCAGCTGGAAGCCCGGCTCGCATTGGCTCGCATCGCCTACGAGAAGAAAGACGAAGGAAAGGGAGACGCGATCGTCGCCGAATTGGCTTCCTACGAGATCAGGAAGCCGATCCTGGTTTACGCTCCGCGCTGGGACGTCGAGAGCGGCCTGGCCCATCAGGATTCATTCCCGGTGATGGCCGACAACCGCGATGTGCTCAGCATGGATGGCAATGGAACTACCGGCGGACAAAATTCGGGCGCCGGAGGCGCAGGCGGACGTCCAGCGAACCCAACGCAAATGTCGCCCAACGGCCCGCACTCCTTTTCCAGCTCTCGAATGCCGCTGAACGTCGAGGACATGTGGCTTGATGTCGGATTTCGGATCACGTCCGAAGGCAAAGTTGCGGACGTGCAGACTCTGAGGAGTCACGGGAATATCGGCTGGGCAAAGCCCCTGCTCGCCTCGATCCAGGGTCGCCGCTACACGCCTGCTCACCCGTCTTCGCCGGGCACGTACCGGACCGAACGTTATACCTACACTTCAGGCCTGGAGGCGGGAACCGCCAGCCATGGCCAGCAGCATTCACCCAATGCGCGGGTGGAGTTTATCGACCTGAGCGACATTGCCGCGCCGGATTGAGCTCGCTGCGGCTCGACACGCGAATGCATGAGCTTGCCCGCCGCTCCTACGGCCAATAGGGCCGCGGCCCATGTGCGCGCGCCGCTTCCTGATGATCGTGTTCGTCCTGACCTTGCTGATCGTGGCGAGCGCCGTGGTCCTTTATCAGTGGGGCGGAAGGGCCCTGATCAACCAGGCGGTTCCGCAAGGCCATTTCGACACCGCCAGCGCCGGCGATAGTCCCGATTACGAAAATGACGATGCGTGGATTGCGCGTCCGTCCACGGAGTCGGCCGACAGCCCAGCCGAATGGACGCCGGCCGGCGTGCCCGCTCCTGCGACCGGCGCGAAGCGCGCGGCCGTCTTCTACATCCATCCCACTACCTATCTCGAGCGCGACCGGTGGAATGCCCCGCTGCAGCTCGGCGGCTATGCCGACAGCCTGACGGGGCTGATCGTCCGCGGCCAGGTGAGCGCCTTTAATGGCGTCGGCGATATCTGGGCGCCGCGCTACAGGCAGGCGGCCTATGGCGCATTCCTGCTCGACAGCAAGGATGCGCAGGAGGCCCTCGATTTCGCCTATCGCGACGTCGCCGCCGCCTTCGATGCCTTTGTCAGGCAAGCGGGGGACCGGCCGATAATCCTCGCCGGCCACAGCCAGGGGGCGCTCCACCTAGAGCGGCTCCTCCGAGAGAAGGTCGCAGGAACGCCGATCGCGCGGCGCATCGTCGCAGCTTATGCGGTCGGCTGGCCGATCAGCACCAAGGCGGATCTCCCGGCAATGGGACTACCCGCATGCCTTGCACCCGATCAGGGGGCCTGCATTCTTTCCTGGATGTCGTTCGGCGATCCGCCCAACCCCGATTTCCTGTTCCACAAATGGCAGGAGAGCAAAGGGTACACGGGAGGCAATCGTCGGCAGGAAGACGTGCTTTGCGTAAATCCCATCAGCGGCACGAAGGACGGAGAGGCGGCGCCGTCGCAAAACGCCGGCACCTTGGTCCCGAACGCCGACCTGCACAGGGCTAACCTCGCACCCGGGCTGGTCGGGGCTCGCTGCACGAAAGGACTGTTGATCGTTCAGGGGGACATCCCATCCTACAACCCGCCGCCGCTGCCGGGTAACAACTTCCACGTCTATGATTTCGCCTTGTTCTGGGGCTCGATCAGGCGCGATGCGGAGCGGAGGCTCGCAGCATGGCATCGCTGATCACGAGTGACGCCGGAGATTTCGCAGCCGCACTGCCCCACGGCGGCAAGCTCGCCGGGCTCGATGTCGGAACCAGGACCGTCGGCCTCGCGATCTGCGACGCGGGCTGGCACTTCGCAGGGCCTGTCGAAACGATCCGCCGGACGAAGTTCACGAAGGACCTGGAGCAGCTCCGCGCCTTCATCGACCGGGAGCATGTCGCCGGCCTCGTCGTCGGGCTGCCGCTCAACATGGACGGCAGCGACAGCCCACGCACTCAATCGGTCCGCGCTTTCGCGCGCAATCTCGACCCGCTCAACGTGCCGCTGCTCCTGTGGGACGAGCGCTGGTCGACCCAGGCAGTCGAGCGGGCCATGATCGAGGCCGACGTCAGCCGCGCAAAGCGTGCCGAAAAGGTCGATGCGCTGGCGGCTGCCCACATCCTCCAGGGCGCAATCGACGCGCTGGCCAATATCGCGGGTCCGCAATAAGCGCCGCGCTCGTGGACCTGCTTTCCATCGATTCGCTCAGCGACCCTGAGATCGCCGCCATCCTCGACCAGGCGGACGGCTTCTTCACGGCGAATCGCGAGGGGAAATCGGACGATCGCTTCCGGGGCAGGATCGTCTTCAACATATTCTACGAGAACTCCACCCGAACGGCGATGTCCTTCGCCACTGCCGCGCACCGGCTCGGCGCGTCCGCGATCTCGCTTTCGGTCGAGCGCAGCTCGGTCGCGAAGGGCGAGACGCTAGTAGACACGGCGCGAACGCTCAACTCGATGAGGCCCGACGCGCTGGTGATCCGTCACCGGGAGAATGGAGCTCCCGCTGCCGTGGCGTTGATCATGGATGCGCCGGTGCTCAATGCCGGCGACGGTACGAACGAGCACCCTACACAGGCCCTGCTCGACGCAGCCACCATTCGCCGCCGTCTCGGCCGGATCGACGGGCTCAAAATCGCGATCTGCGGTGACATAAGGCACAGCCGCGTCGCCCGCTCGAATGCAAAGCTTCTTCCCCGTCTCGGAGCCGAAGTTCGCCTAGCGGGGCCGCCGGAGCTAATGCCCGACGGCGTGCCACAGCTCTCGATCGACGAGGCAATCGCAGGCGCCGACGTCGTGATGATGTTGCGTGTGCAGCGCGAACGGCTCGAGGCGGAGCTCGGCGATGCGCCCGGCGAATATCTTTCCCGCTACGGCCTGACCAGCGGACGGCTCGCCCTCGCGTCACCCGACGCCGTCATCATGCACCCGGGCCCGATGAACCGCGGGATCGAGATCGAAGACCGCGTCGCGGACCATCCCGACCGCTCGCTCATTGCGATGCAGGTCGAGATGGGTGTCGCCGTTCGGATGGCGTGCCTGGAGCTTGTGCTTCGAGACGGCGCTTAGGCTTCGCTCAGTGCCCCCTCAGCATAAGCGGAACTCACGACCGCTCAGCCCGGAGGCGCTCAGCCTCGGAGCGGCCGAGCCTGTCGAAGCGGCGCTCGAAGGATCAGCGCGAGGCGTACTGGACCGGCTTATCGCCCGCGAAGTTGCGGACGAAGCAGCTTCCGCCGCTACGCTTCACGGAGGCGCACAGCGCATTTGCTTCGCCGAGGCTGTAGAAGCCACGGACCGACAGGCGATAGAAGGTGCCCTTCGGGCTCGCGAAACGGGCGCTCATCGGCATGTATGCCTTGAGCGCACCATATTTCTTGGCGGCGCCATTCCAGGCGCCCAGCACGCGGTCCGGCGATCCGTAAGCGCCAAGCTGGACGACCGCCGACGAGTTTCCGCGGCGCTGCGCGGTCTGAACCGGCTTGCGCGGCTTCGCAGGCTTGGCGGCAGGCGCCGGGCTGTGCGGCATGACTGAAGCGATGACCGCCTTCGCCTCTGCAACGGCGGAAGCCGCGAACGTGGCGAGAGTGGTCGTGGCGCGTGCCGGCGGCGGAGCCGGAGCAACGGCGACCACCATCGGGGCCGGCTGTACGGACGCCGCCGCGACGACCACGGGCGCGGCCGGTTGCGACGGTGTCGCTGCTGCCTGAGCGACTTGCGGCGCCGCAGGCTCGGACGCAGTGGCCTGGGCCATGCGCGTTCCGTCCTTGTGAAGCGCAAGCTGGATCGGCTGTCCCGCGTCAGCGGCGGCAGGCGTGACGCCGACAAGGGAGGCGACCTGATCGGATGGGCGCGCCGGCTTGGCGAGCTGCATCCATTGCTGGATGCGGGTGTCGAGTTGCGCAACCGGCACATCCTGGCCGGCGATCACACGGGCTTCGTCCCAATGGCCCGCAAGCGCGTGAGCAAGGGCAAGGTTTTGACGAACGACGGGGTCGGCGTCCTTCTGACGTGCGGCAGGCTCGAGGGCGGCGATCGCCTGGCCGGGGCGCCCGGCAAGGGCCAGTGCAAGGCCATAGTCCGAGACATCGAGGATCTGACGGTTGGCGCCGAGACCCGCGACCGCGTCACGGTTCTTGCCCTGAGCGATCTGGACGAGCGCGAGCTTGAGCGCGACCTGCGGCTGACCAGAGAACAGGGTCAGCGAGTCCTGATAGGCGGTCTCCGCGGAACGGAAGCGCCCGCCGGCGAAATAGGCATTGCCGAGCAAGGCGCGGAAGCCGGCGTCGTTGGGCGACTTGGCGACCGCACGCTCGGCGAACTGAATTGCCATCGGCACATTGTGCGAATTGAGTGCAGCCAGCGCGCGAGTGGCGAGGCCGACATCCATGTCCGCTTTGCCACCGAAATGCGTTGCCGAGCCAACCCGTGCTTGCGGCGCCGCGCAGCCCACGATCATCGAAGACAGGATGACGAGCGAAACTGCTGACGTAGTGCGGAGCGGCTGGTTCATGAAATTTACCCCCTGCGTTTTGCCTTTGCGGCCAGCCCGTTGAGATCGGGCATGCGCTCGAGCAACTGATCGAGCGCGTCAGTAACCAGCTGCTGCGCCGACCTTCCGTCGACGGCGCAAGCAAGCCGGAGCTTCAAATGACGTTCGGGGTCGAGGCGAAGCGTGAACGCCGCCTTCCCCTTGCTGCCGGGCGCGGCGCGTACACGCGAAGCGCGGCGGAGCGCTGCTGCGTCGACCGGAACTACGATGGGCGGAGCGATCTGGACAACCGGCGACGCCCGTTCGACCTCGGGCTCGTAAAGCTCAGCGGTCTCGTCGACCTCGTCCTCCGCTTCCGCTTCCGCTTCCGCTTCGACTTCGACTTCGACTTCGACTTCGGCTTCGTCGTCGCCGTTCATGCGCTCGGCGATTTCCGCCTGCTGGTCATGAACCGGCGACCCGACCGGAGTCAGTCCCGTGGGATGCACGGCCCTCGGATGGTCGACGACATCGTCGCCGAACGCGTCATGCATTTCGTCGCGCTCGACGTCCGCGGCCTTGGGCGGCTCGAAACCCATGTCGTTCCAGCCAAGGTCTTCGAGGCCGTTGCCGACTTGGCCGAAGCCCTGGGGACGCATGGCCGGACGCGCGGCGCCCTTGCGGGCGAGAAGTCCCGATGAAAGAGAGGCGAAAGGCTTGGCTTCAGTGGCCACCTACTGCCTCCTCACTGACCGACGACGCGGCGGCCGAAACCGCCGACGGGACGCGGACTGGCCGCACCGACGCCAGGCGCCGCACCCGGCGCTGCGAACACAGTTCGGCGGAAATTCTTTTCGAGGCGGTCAGAAATATATTCCCACAGCTCGCCGACTTCCTTCGCCGAGCGGCCCTGCGGATCGATTTCCATCACCGTCCGACCGTCGATCATCGAGGCCGCGAAATCGGTGCGATGGTGAAGCGTGACGGGGGCCACGGTGCCGTGCTGCGACAGCGCAACCGCCGCTTCATAGGTGATCTTCGCCTTGGGCGTCGCCGCGTTGACGACGAAGATGAGGGGCTTTCCGGCACGGTCGCAGAGGTCGACCGTGGCGCCGACGGCGCGAAGGTCGTGCGGGCTCGGACGAGTCGGGATGACGATCAGCTCGGCGACGGCGATGACGCTCTGAATGGCCATTGTGATGGCCGGGGGCGTATCGACGACCGCGAGACGAAAACCTTGCTGGCGAAGGACCTCGAGGTCCGATGCGAGGCGAGCGACGGTGGTCTGGGCGAAAGCCGGCATGTCGGCTTCGCGCTCGTTCCACCAATCGGCAAGGCTTCCCTGCGGGTCGATGTCGATCAAGCAGACCGGACCCGCTCCCGATAGCTGGGCCTGCACCGCAAGATGGCCAGACAAGGTGGTCTTGCCGGATCCCCCCTTCTGCGATGCCATTGCCAGGACGCGCATGCTTTTCCCCTCGCGTGAATTGACGTCAGTTCTGCAGGGGGAGTGACACCGGAGCCTCTAAAATCTGGTTAACATTGCCACGACGCTGTTTGCGGTTACTTTCTGGTCGGCTAAAGGGTTTTGGGGGTGAGTTAACACATGAGTCCCAGATACTTAGTTGCTGTCGCCTTGGGCGTAATGGTCGCTGCGCCCCTATCGGCGCAGTCTGTGAAGGCCGGCATCGAAGAGTGGCAGAAGGCTGATTATGCCGCTGCGGTCGCGATCTGGCGGCCGCTCGCACAGCGCGGCGACGTCGACGCGCAGTTCAACCTCGGGCAGGCTTACCGCCTCGGCCGGGGTGTGCCGATCAATCTCGCGCTCGCGAAGAGCTGGTTCGAGCGTGCCGCGAGCAAGGGCCACCTCGATGCGCAAACCACGCTCGGCCTGCTGCTATTCCAGAACGGAGACCAGGCAGACGGCCTGAAATGGCTGAAGCAGGCTGCCGAGTCGGGCGAGCCGCGCGCGCTGCTGGTCTACGGAACGGCGCTCTACAACGGCGATGCGGTCACCCAGGATCGCCTGCTCGGCTACGCTTATGTGAGCAAGGCAGCCGCCCAGGGACTCGGTCCCGCCAAGGACACGCTCTCGCAACTCGACGAGCTGATCGCGCCGGCCGATCGCCAAAAAGCTCTCGCGCTGTCACGTGCGATCCCGAATGGAGCGGTCGGGGCACCGACGACCAAGCCGCAACGCGTGGCGCAAACGAGGTCGGCCGACCCGAAACCAGCCGCTCGAAAGCCCCCGGCTGCCGAACCCAAAGCCCAGGCCCCCAGGCCCGCGGCTTCCCAACCGGCGCCGAGCGGCAACTGGCGGATCCAGCTCGGCGCATTCTCACAGCGAGGGGCGGCGGAAGCGCTGTACAATCGGGTTGCCGGCAAATCCGCGCTGGCCGGACGGAGGCCTATCTACGTTGCCGCGGGACCGGTCACTCGCTTGCAGGTTGGGCCATTTGCCAGCCGTGCTGCGGCCCAGGCGGCCTGCGGATCGATCGGAGCGGCCTGCTTCCCCGTCGCGGTGAAGTAATCAGCGCCTGAACCAATCGCGGCGCCGGACTCCTTGCGCCCAAAGCAACGCGTCGAGCCCGTGGTGGCGAAGTTCCGCGTCCGCCACCTCGACAAGCGCAGGCTTGGCTCGAAAGGCGATGCCCAGCCCCGCTTCTTCGACCATCATCTTGTCATTGGCGCCGTCGCCGACCGCCAGCACGTCCTCACGCCTGAG
>Ga0070664_100001632_pt1 | contig 17957 bp, 17 predicted proteins | sample KBSC73metaG_FD_65863 | JGI IMG/M metagenome (GOLD analysis project Ga0070664, IMG submission 65863) | Corn rhizosphere microbial communities from Kellogg Biological Station, Michigan, USA - KBS C7-3 metaG | ecosystem: Host-associated > Plants > Roots > Rhizosphere > Soil ... | reverse complement strand
GACCGTGTTCGCGATCATCGCGGTCGTGCTCGGCGCCATCGGCGTGTATGGTGTGCTGGCCGATACCGTGTCGCGCCGCCGCCGCGAGCTGGGGATCCGCGTCGCCCTCGGCGCCGCGCCGAGCACACTCGTCCGCGACGTCTTGATGGACGGGGCGCGACTCGCCATCGTGGGCGTGGCCATCGGCCTGCTGGCAAGCTTCTGGACGGGCCGTGCGTTGCGGGCACTCCTTGTCGACGTGGGCGAGCGAGACCCGATAGCGCTGACCGGCGCAGCCATCATCTTCGCCGCCGTCGCCCTGATCGCGTCGTTAGGTCCCGCTGCGCGCGCCGTTCGCGCGGACCCGATCGAGGCGTTGCGAGCGGACTAGTCGTGAACCGCGGGTGACATACTGGGGCTGGGACCCTACATGCACATCACGTTTCGTCGGTGCGGGTTCGCCGCAACCGTACTCGGGACCTGGCCCGCTCTCGCCACGGCGCAGATCCGCGCCAGCGAGATCGGCACGATGTCCCAGATCATCGACGGAACGAAGATCATCATCGAGTACTCCCGTCCGCGCGCCCGCGGGCGAGATCCACTCTTCGGGCACGTCGTTCAGTGGAACGAGGTGTGGACGCCGGGCGCCAACTGGGCGACCACGTTCGAGACCAGCAAGAACATCACGCTGAATGGCGTGCCGGTGCCGACGGGCAAATACTCCGTGTGGATGGTCGTCCGACAGGACGGCAACTGGACTACGGTCCTCGAGCCCAAGGTGCATATCTATCACGAGTACCCACCCGACTCGTCGGGCCAGCAGGTACGCATTGCAACGAAAGTGACGCAGGCGCCGTTCGCCGAAATATTGACGTGGTCCATGCCCGCGTTGAGCGCCACAGGCGGAACGCTGGCGATGCACTGGGGCACGACGCTCGTGCCTATCGCGGTTGCCGTAGAGCCGTCGCTGCGCATGACCATGTCGCCGAGCGACGCTGCGCCCTACCTCGGCTCCTACACCTATACCGAGCGCACCGGCGCCGACAGCGGAAAGACCAGGACGCTCACGGTTACCTACGAGGACAGCACGCTGAAAGGTAGGTATACGCCTGAAGACGACTATTGGAGGAAATTCGCCCTCATCCGCATCGCTCCTGACTGGTTCGCGCCCGGCGTCTACGACGAGAAGGGACAGATCTACGAGGTGTACAAGCCGGAGTTCACCTTGGAGTTCAAGGTCGTGGGCGGGAAAGCGGTGTCGCTCGAGATGAGGAACGAGGCGGACGAAGTAGAAGCGGCGGGTCGGCGAAAGCCCTGAAGCCCATAAAACGGCAAGAGGTCAGAATCACGCGATTCTGACCCCTTTTTCGTCTGCTGAACTCGTCTTACTTGATCGCCTTCGCCAGCATCCGACCACGCAGGATTCCGACTCGCTTCCGGAGCGACCCGTCCATCACCTTATCCTCGATGCGGACGATGATCCCGCCGAGGATGTTCGGGTTCACACGAACCTGCGGAACGACCGGCATGCCCACCAGGCGAGACAGCTGGCGCGCAATCACAGCGCGATGCTCAGCGTCGGGTTCCTTGGCCAGCGTCACCTGCGCGTGCACGCGGCCCTCCACCTCGTCCACGAGATCGCGATACTCGTTCGCGATTTCTGGAATCAGCAGCTGGCGGCGATTCTTGACGAGGCGTTGGAGATAGCGAAGAAACAGCCGCGGTGCCCGATCCTCGAACGCCTTCGACAGCACTTCGTTCTTCTGGTCGACTGAGATCTGCGGCGCCTCGAGAAAGTTGCGGAGCCGGTCGTCGCGCTGGATCGCGCTCGCGACGTCGTCGATCATTCGGCCCCAGCCCTGCAGATCGTCGGATTTCCGCGCCAGCGCGAGCAGCGCTGCCGCGTAGTTGCGGGCGATCGTGATCTCGCGCATCAGCGCTGGCCTCGGCCGTTTCTACCAACGGGTGCAGAGGCGAGAAAGCTCTCGACGAGCTTCCGATTCGTTTGATCGTCGAGGTTGCGCTCGACGAGCTTCGACGCGCCGGCGAGCGCAAGGTCCACGGCCTCGCGACGCAAGTCGGTGATCGCGCGCTTGCGCTCGTTGTCGATCTCGACACGAGCACGATCGAGCAGCTCTCGCTGCTGCACCTTCGTCTGTTCCATCATCTCGTTGCGGAGCTTTTCGGCGGTGAGTCTGCTCTCGGCAACCACACGCTGCGCGTCCGCACGCGACGCGTCCAACGCCTTTTGCTGCTCAGCCAGCAACCGAGCGGCTTCGTCGCGGTCCGCCTTCGCGGACTGAATCATTTCCTCGAGATGCTTCTCGCGCGCCTCGACCGCCGCCGTCAGCGGCTTGAACGCGTAGCGCGACAAGATGACGAGCAGCACGACGAAGATGATGAGCGTCCAGAACATGACGCCCGCATTCGGCGACAGAAGATCGACCTTCTCTCCTTCCTGAGCGAGGAGCGGGGTCGCACTGAGCGCCGTCAGTGCGGCGGAGAAGGCTGTCGTGAGTAGAGAGCGCATAAGCAGTGTATGGAGAATCGGACCTGAGGTCTGACGTCCTGGTGTCCGCTGTGTGACCTGGGAATCCGGTGTCGCGCCCCCGGGGGCACGACACCGGGGTGTTCCTAGAGCTTGCCCTGGATCTGGTACGCGATGACGGCCGCGAACAGCGCGACGCCCTCGACCAGCGCGGCGAAGATCAGTGCCGCGGTCTGAATACGACCTGCCGCCTCGGGCTGGCGCGCCATTCCTTCGGCTGCGCTGCCACCGATACGGCCGATGCCGATGCCCGCGCCAATGACGGCGAGGCCGCCGCCGATACCGGCGCCGATGAAGCCGAGCCCCCGGCTGTTGCTCGCCGCCTCGGCGGCTACCTGGAGCAGGGAGTACATGGTCATGGAACTCTCCGAACCGTTGAAGATCGAACTACTCATCGCTCCGCGCCGTTAGGCGCTGCTCGTCACCGAGGCCCGGGCCTCAACGAGCTTCTTCGGCCATTCGGCCGGATACCACTTTCGCGCTGGAGCGCATGCGTACGCGAAAGCCCTACGATTCCTATTCCCGATCCCGACTAGTGGCCGCCCTCGCGAATCAGCCCAATGAACACGCTCGCGAGCAGCGTGAAGATGTAGGCCTGCAGCAGCGCCACGAACAGCTCGAGCGCCATGATCGCGACGGCCATGAGCAACGGCGCACCGGACGCGATACTCTTGAAGGCGAAGATCAGTCCGATGAGCGCGAGCACCACGATGTGGCCCGCCGTCATGTTCGCGAAGAGCCGGATTGCCAGCGCGAACGGCTTGGACAGCTTGCTGATGATTTCCACCGGCGTCATCACGATGAACATGATCGGCCGCATGAAAACCGGCAGATCCTTGTTCCAGTAGAAGATCGTGCCGAGGTAGCCGACGCCTTGCGTGATGATCCCAGACACCTCGACCACGACGAGCGTGATGATAGCGAGCGTCGCCGTGACGGCAATGTTGCCCGTGGCCGTCGCCCCATAGGGAATCAGGCCGAAAAGGTTCATCAACAGGATGAAGAAGAACAGCGTGAGCCCGAACGGCACGTACTTCTCGCCGTGCGGACCGACGTTAGGCAGGACGACTTCGTTCCTGAGGTAGAGGACCATCGCCTCGATGCCGCCGGCGAAGCCCTTGCTGTGACCCGCCTCCTTCTGATGCCGCCGCTGCACCCAGGCAGACCCGACGAGAATCGCGATCGCGATCAGCGCCGAGAGCAGCATGAACACCACGTGCTTCGTCGGGGAGAGGTTGACCGCTTTGCCGGCGATGTGCACCGGTGCCCAGAGCGGCCCGCAATGGCCGTTCGGCTCGCGGTGCCCCAAACAGATCTCCTTCCCGAAGTGCGCGTTGAACGCCGGGACCTCCATCTCGTAGGAGTCCGTGATGTGCGGCGTGATGTAGTCGACGGGCTCGTTCGCCGCCGCAGGCGCGGGCTCCTGGGCCAGGAGCTTCCCGCCACTGCCGAGCGGCGCCGCCATGAGCGCCATGGCAACGGCGGCGCCATACGCGATGGGAGTGCGAAGCAGCGAAGTGAGCATACGGCCGAACAGTCTCATGGAATCAGCTCTTGAGGAGCAGAGGTTCGAGCAACGTCGAAAGAAAAAAGAAAGCGACCAGGCTAAGCAGCGCGGCGCCTGAGGGCAGTCCAAGCGCCTTCACGATTACGAGAGCATAGACGCCGAGGACGACGAAGCGAAGGATGGCGCCAATACCCCAGCCCGCCATGACATTCGTCTTCGCCGAGAGCTTGATGATCGCGAACGCCATCAGCTGCACAGCGAACGCGATCGCGGCGCTGATCCAGACCGCTCGCGATGCGTCGGCCGAACCGTAGGCCGCCGCGATGGCGAACCCGGCGAGCGCAATGACGGCCAGCGTTAGGCCGGCGAACAGCGCGACAGGTTTCATTGAGGGCCTCGAGCCGCCGAGTTGCCGCCGGCCTTGCGAGCCCGCTTGGCGGCTTCCTCGCGCTCCAGATTCGCCATCAGCTGCCGATACATGCTATAGAAAGCGATCGCGGCCCCGACGAATACCGCGAGGTAGATGAAGACGCCCGTCCCGAATTTCTTGTCGAGCCAATTGCCGAGCGCGAGCGAGACGAGAATCGTGACGGCGAACTGCACGCCGACACCGGCGAACCGAGCCATGGTACTTCGCTCACGCCGCTCTTCGTCAGTGACCAGTGCCGAAGGCGAGGTGGGCGGCAAATTTTGCCGCGCTGTGCCGGCTCGCTCCGTTTCGGACGAGGGCTCGTCTGGTTCCCCGCTCATTCCGGGGCGGAATCTAGGACTTTGTGAAATTTTTCGCAAGCTTACCAAAGGGCCTAGTCCACCACACAGATTACGGTTGAGCCTGTTTCACCAAATGCACGATTTATCACGACTTATGTGTTACGGATTGCCTTGACCAACCGTCCCGCTGTTGATAGGTTAGCCCCAAGCAAATTCGTGAGGCCGGACCCGCCGACCTCCCGCCCCGACCGGTTGTTCATGCGTTTTCGGTACGTCCTTCCCCTCCTCGTCGCATCCGCCATGGCGCTCGCATATGGATCGCCATCGCCGTCGCATTCTTACGAGCCCGTCCGACATCACGGCGCCGTGCGCGATACCATCGCCGCATCGCTCGACGTGACCGTCGGCGAGACCGTGAAGTTCGCGTTCCACGTGACCAACAGCTCCGCCAAGCGCGTCGAGCTTCGCTTCCCAAGTGGTCAGACCCACGACCTCGTCGTGCTCGACCCGCAGGGCCGCGAGGTCTGGCGCTGGAGCCGCGGCCGCATGTTCACGCAATCCATGCAGAACAAGGTCCTCGGCTCGAGCGACACGCTCACGTTCACCGAGAGCTGGCATCCGGAGCACCCGGGCACGTACACCGCCGTCGCGTCGCTCCTGAGTCAGAACTTCCCCACGGAGCAGCGCGCGGAATTCTCCCTCCCCGGGAAAGCCGTCAGTATTCGTTAGGCATCGCCGCGCGGCTGACCGGGCGAGCCCACCACCTCGCTACCGAGCGCGATCTCCCCACGGCGTTGGCGGCAGATGCTCGGCGAACACGCGCTCCACGGTAAGACCCTCGCGCTTCACGACTCTCGCGAGCTCCTCCCAGTACCCGGCCGCGAACACCGGCTCGAACGCGTCAGGCAGCACAACATCGCTCGCGTACAAGAGCCGCTGCTCTGGCAGATACACGAGCATCATCAATGACGACTGCTGCCCGCGCGCGGGACGCAGCTCGAGGCGCTGCGCGCCCTGTCCGATCGTCGTTAGGTGGCCGACCGACCGAATGACCGGCGCCACCCGGACCTTGGCCAGTGAGTCCGGCGCCTGGGCGTACGGCGCTGACAGCAGCGAGCGCACGACGGGCACGTTTGCGTCGAGCGCGTAGATCGGAACACCACGCGCGGCGTACTCCCGAAGTCCTCCGATGTGCATCCACATCGGCGACGTGGTGATGACAGCCTTCACGCGCGTCCCCGGCCAGCGCGTGGCGACGTCGGCCAGCACGGCTCTCGATTTCGCCGGCGACTCCGGGGCCTCGATGATCACGATCCCGTCGGCCTGCTTCACTGCCGCGGATTGATAGCCGCCCTGATACAGCACTGCAGTCGGCGCGATCGGCGACGGAGTGAGCATCGGGAGCGTGCCGCGCTCGGCCAACGATCGCTGCCTCGCAGCGACGCTGGCAAACGCCGCTCGCACGCTGTCCGGGATCGCCAGCGAATCTGGTGCCGGCGACGCCGCGAGATCGAGCGACGACACGACATACTCGCGAAACGCCTCGCCGTTGAGCGACACCGACCGTTGTCGCGGATACCATACGCCGCCCTGCTCCATCGCCCACGCGGACCATGCCGTGACCAGCGTCAGGTCACCCCACATGGCCCAGAACACCGACGACGGGTATGCCCGCACGATCTCCACCCTCGTCGGGAAGCCGCTGGCTGAGTCCATGAAGAGCCGGACTCGCGCGCCGTCGATGCCTAACGACACAACGTGGTGACGGATAGCGCCGATCGTCGCGTCGCGCTCGAGCCTCAGATCCTTCGCGTCGAGCGCCGTGAGCAGGACTCGCTCGGGTGAGAGCAGAAGCTCCTCGGTTGACGTCTCGAGATCGAACACCGACGCGGGCACGAGGCCGTTGCCGCGCACGACCGCCGCCGCGCCGTGACTCACAACGGTGGTGCTCGCGAGCGCGCCTGCTCGCATGGGCACGACCTGCACCAGCGTACGGCGGATCCCACTGTCTGCTGCCGAACGCAGCGTCGCGATCGTTTGCGAGATCATGCGCGGCGGCGCGTCGCGCCGAGTGACCGTGGAGATCAGATACTCGGTTCCCATTTCCTCGACTCGAACGCCACGGATCGATCGCAGTCGATCGACGCCACCAATGGCCTCCGCGCTGGCAAGAACGATCTCGCGCGCGGATGGCCCGAGATGTCGGGCGGACGGAGGACTCGTGACGAGCGACATTCCAGACGCTACCAAGGCGCCGGCGACGACACAAAGCTCGGTAAGGTGGTGCCGCATGCGGTTCGTTTCCGGGAAGTGTGCAGGGCGGGACTCACCCGGCCCGCAGCAGTGTCGGTGGGAGCGCTGCGTTGCGCCAAGACCAGTTCGGGCGCTCACAGTCTCGATCGCCCACACCGGTCGTGCGGTGGACCGCCTACCACCCGGCGACCCCAACCCTTTTAGCATCTCGCGCGTTAGCTTCCGCTTGGCCACAATCGGCGACCATCACGAGCCACGGGGATACAGGGTGGGGACACAGCTACGCGAGCAACACCGCACCGATGAGCGTGACCTTCAGCTGCTGCAGGAGCTCACGCAGGCACGTAAGCGGCTCACTGACCAGATCGGACGACGCATCATCGGCCAGCTCGATGTCGTCGACAACCTCGTCGCCGCGATTCTCGCTGGAGGTCACGTACTGCTGGTCGGCGTTCCAGGCGTCGCAAAGACGCTCCTGATTCAGACGCTGTCGCAGGCGCTGGACCTGTCGTTCAACCGCGTGCAGTTCACGCCCGACCTCATGCCGGCGGACATCACCGGCACCGAGCTGCTCGAGGAAGACCACGCGACCGGTCGCCGGGTGTTCAAGTACGTGAAGGGACCGGTCTTCGCGAACGTGGTGCTTGCCGACGAGATCAACCGCGCCCCGCCAAAAACGCAGGCCGCGCTGCTGCAGGCGATGCAGGAGCACACGGTGACCGCGGCGGGCCAGACGCATGCCTTGCCCGAGCCGTTCTTCGTGCTCGCCACCCAGAACCCGATCGAGCAGGAAGCCACGTATCCGCTCCCCGAAGCGCAGCTCGACCGGTTCATGTTCGAGCTGCGCATGGGCTACCCGTCCACGGATGACGAAGAGCGCATCGTCATCGCGACCACGGGTGCCACCGAGAACGAGATCGTGCCCGTGCTGCACGGGTCGCAGCTGATCGAGCTGCAACGGCTGGTGCGCCGAATTCCCGCGCCACCCACGATCGTGAAGTACGCGGTGCACCTGGCGCGTGCCACGCGCCCGCAGGAGGCCGATGCGGGGCCGGAGGTCAAGAAGTACGTGAGCTTCGGCGCCGGCCCACGCGCGTCGCAGTATCTCGTGTTAGGCGCGAAGGCCCGCGCGGCGATGGACGGCAGGCCCGTACCGGACATCGACGACGTGCGAGGCGTCGCGCTCTCCGTACTCCGCCACCGCGTCGTGATGAATTTCCAGGGCGAGGCGGAAGGCATCAGCGTCGAGAAGCTGCTGCCGCTGAACGAAAAGCGCTGAGAGCCGTTGTCATCCCGAGCGGAAGCTTCGCTGCGCTCGGGATGACAGTTAGTCGCCAGCTCCCCTGATGCTAGACGGCACCACACCCTCCGCCATCCTGAAGGCCCGCGTGAGGTGACTGTGGTCCGAGAACCCCGCCTCGTGCGCGATCACCGAGATCGGGCGATCGCCTCGCGCCAGCTCCGCTTTCACCCACTCGATCTGGCGACGGCGCTGGTACTGCCACGGCGTGACGTCATATCGTCGCTTGAACGCCCGCGCCAACGACGATGGATGAAGGCCCGCCATCGACGCGAGCTCGGTCAGCGGAAGCGGCCGCGAAAAGTGCGCGTCAATGAACTCACGGGCGCGCTCGAGGCGTGTCGGGGTTGATCCCTCTCCTGTCGACGCCTGCGCCCAGGACGTCGAGCGGACGAGGCGCGCGAGCAGCGCCAGCACGAGCCCCTCAATGGCAAGGTCACTCGCGTGATCGCGATGATGCAGCTCCCAGAGGAGCTCGCCGGCAAGGCCTCGAACGACGCCGTCTTCCACCACCGCCGCGCGGCCGACCACACGTCTGATACGCCGATCCTCCAGCGCCGGCGCGAGCGGCAAATCGACGATCAGGATCCGCGAGCCATTCGGGTCGAACTCGTTCGCATGTGGCTCCTCCGAGGGGCGTACGTGCATCATCCCCGCGCCGCAAAACGAGCTGCCGAGGCGACTCGTTTCCCGAAAGCCGCCGCGCGCGACGTACGAGAGCGCCGGCCGCGGGTGCGTATGCCTCGGCAGTGAAAGGCCCTTGGTGTAAACGGCCTCGACCACGCGGTAGCCCGCCACCTCCGTGGTCGCGACGCGTCGTCCGGCTATTCCGGCGACCATCGAGGCAGGTCGCGCAGGTGCTGCTTCCATAGCCCTCCTGGCTTCCTCACATAAAGGACGTGATTCAATGTGCGACCCGGCCAACGCGGTACGCCAACGCAATCTCATCAACTTTTCAATGAGCGCGGCTCATGGCAATGCATTGTGACCTCGCATGGACCAGATCATCCAAGCCCCTGCTCGAATCCGACAAGCGTCGCGCGGGTGCAACGACCGATGATGCGACCACAAAGTTGCTGGTCGTCGTTCACTCGAGCAAAGGGAAAGGGGGAACGCGCGATGATTCTCGAGGTCCGTCACCTTCGCATACTCACGGCGATCGCCGATCACGGTACCGTGTCGGCGGCGACGAAACACGTGTACCTCACACAGTCGGCAATCAGCCACCAGCTCATCGAGCTCGAGCAGCGTCTCGGCATTCACTTCTTTCACCGGACGCCCAAGGGCATGGTGCCTACGGAAGCTGGCGCCGAGTTGATCGAGGTCGCGCGCGACGTACTCGCCCGCCTTGCGGCGGCCGAGGCGTCGATGCTGCGGACGTCGCCGCGCTCGGCGGGCCGTCTGCGTGCAGGGACCGACTCCCCGCTGGCGCTCGCGTGGCTGCCGGCCGCGGTCGCGATCGTTAGGCGCCGACTGCCGCACATCCGCGCAGAGCTCGTGCCCGATACCAGCGCGCACGGGGTGGACGCGCTGTTCGAGGGGCGCTACGAGCTGGCGGTTGTTGCCGACGCGGCTCCCGATCCGAGGCTGGATCTCATTCCGCTGTTCGATGAAGAGCTCGTGGCGCTCGTGACGCCAACGCATCGACTCGCGGGTCGAGTCGCTCTCGGCGCGGGGGATCTGCGGGTCGAGCAGCTTGCGATTCATTCGGCGCGGCCCACCGACCACCGATGGCTCAGCGAGAAGCTCGCCGCCGCTGGCCTGGAGCCGATGCGCCTGACGACGGTGACGCTCACCGAGGCGATCATCGGGCTGGCAGAAGCCGGCGAGGCAGTCGCGATCCTGCCACGCGCGGTGGCTGAGACGGCAATCCGGGCCGGCAGAGTGACGGCGCTGCGCATCGGTCAGGGGCTCCGCCGTCGATGGCAGCTCATCACGCTCGCGACCGGCGTGAGCGCACTGCACGTCCAGTGCTTCGCCGCCGCGGTGCAGCAGGTTGCAGCGGACGCAATGATCCCGAAGGGGCCGACGCTCACGCCGTCGAATCCGCCTCGCGCTGTCACACGGTCCGCGTGACACTTCACCGGGTGCCCGACCGCTAGCTTTCGATGCGCCGCGTCGCCGACGCGGCGGCATCGGACAGCAAGCGGAGGCCCCCGGCGATGTACGCCACCTGTCTCTTCTGTAACCGTCCACTCGGCGCCAACGAGTCGATCGAGCATTTCCCCGTTGGACGACGTCTCGCGTTCGACTCCGCAAAGGGGCGGCTGTGGGTCGTGTGCCCGTCGTGCGAGCGATGGAATCTGACCCCGCTCGAGGAGCGCTGGGAGGCGATCGAGGAGGCCGAACGGCTTTACCGCGGGACTCGGCTGCGCGTTGCCACTGACCAGATCGGTCTCGCCCGCCTGCGAGACGGCACGGAGCTCGTCCGCATCGGAGAGCCGCTGCGACCCGAGTTCGCTGCGTGGCGGTACGGCGATCAGTTCGGCCGGCGCCGCCGGCGGCAGATGCTCGTTGCGGGGGCCGGCCTAACGGCGATCGGCGCGGTCGTCGCTGGCGGCGTGGCGGCCGGCGTTGGCGTCGGCGGTCTGGGGTGGATCCTCGCGCGCCTGGCGCGCACCGCCGTCCGCGGAAACCCGCGCAGTGTAGTTGCCCGCATCCGCACGGAGGACAGCCAGATTCTGCGCGTGCGCCTCGGCCATCTGTCCGAGACGTCGCTCGAGCCCGGAGCGAATGCGCCAATCGCCCTCGATCTCCGGCACGAGACCGGACGCACGCGTTTCGAGGGTCAGGAGGCGATGCGTGTGGCGTCGACGCTCATGCCCAAAGTCAATCGCTACGGGGGGACGAAGCAGACCATCGCCGAGGCGGTGAATCAGCTCGAGATTCGCCAGGGATCGGAACGGTATCTCGCGTCCCTGTCGCAGACTGCCCGCATCTCGACGCAGCCGTCGGCAAAACGCGTTAGGCGGCTCAGCATCATGCAGGACCTGCCCGACCACGGCCTCTTCGGGCTGTCTCCCGTCCAACGACTCGCCTTCGAGATGGCGCTGCACGAGGAAGCCGAGCGGCGGGCCATGGAAGGTGAGCTGGAGGAGTTGGAGCGAGCGTGGCGGGAAGCCGAGGAGATTGCCGCGATCTCGGATGACCTCTTGCTGCCTGCCAGCGTGCAGCAGAAGATCGATCGGTTTCACGACTCGTCGCTCGAGCCACGGTCCAGCAAGGGATGACCCGACGCCAGACGAACCGTCGGCTGACGTTAGGTCCGCTGCGCCGGGACCTGCTGGTTGGTATCTACCGGCGTGGCCGCCGGCGCGATGTAATGATGCGTATGGGGTCAGACTCGTTTTTCATCATTCCGATGCGCTGGTCTCGACGCGTGGACTGGTTGGTTCGGGGCCGCCCAACCTGGTACTAGCCTCCTCTCGAGCCCTCCAGCGATGTTGCTCTGGCGTATCCGGCACGCGGCCGGATCGCGCCGAACCCGCATCCCCTCCCCTGCCATGATGCCTCGTCGCACTCTCGCACGCCGCGCATCCGTGTCGGCCATCGCGCTCGCCATGACGGGTGCTCCGTTGAGCGCGCAGGCCGCGCGGCGCGGTCATGTCCTCGTGGCGAACCAGCAATCGGCCAACGCGTCGCTCATCGACCTCGCCACGGACAGTATGCGGTTCATCGACGTCGGGACTGGTCCGCACGAGGCGGTGATCGCGCCGAGTGGACGAGTTGGTGTCGTAACGGTCTATGGGACGCAAACGCCGGGGAACGAGCTCGCGGTCATCGACATCCGGGCGGGCACGCTCAAGCGCAAGATTTCGCTCGGCCAGTACACGCGGCCCCACGGCGCGATGTTTCTGCCCGGCGACGAGTCTCGCGTCGTCGTGACGTCGGAGGCAACACGGAACATCGTGCTCGTGAACCTCGAGAGTGGCACGGTGGAGGCCGCGATTCCGACGAACGCCGAGGGCTCGCACATGGTTGGCCTAACGCGGGACGGCACGCGGGCGTGGACGTCGGATGTCGGCACGGGCGCGGTCTCGGAGATGGACCTGACGAAGAAGGCGTTCGTCCGGGTGATCCCCACCGGCCCCCGAACCGAAGGCATCGCTGTCGCGCCTGATGGCAGCACCGTCTGGGCCGGCAGCAACACCAACGGCACGGTGAGCGTGATCGATACGAAGGCCGGCACGATCGCGGACACCCTGACCGGGTTCTCCCTGCCCTACCGGCTCGCGATCTCGGCAGACGGCAAGACGGCGATCATCTGCGACCCGCAGGGCGACGCGATTCACGTCGCGGACGTGGCCACACGAAAGGTGGTCTGGAAGCTGGGTACGTTAGGCTCGCCACGCGGCGTCACGATCGCGCCTGACGGCCGGACCGCATTCGTGACGCTCGCGAACGACCCGGCCGTCGGTGTGATCGACCTGGTCGAACGGAAGTTGGTGCGGAAGATCGGCGTAGGGGCGTCGCCCGACGGCGTCGGCTACGGGCCCTCCGCTCCCTAGCTTCGGCGTTATGCCGGCCCGTGACGCGATGGGGCCGACCTCCAAAATGACGCCTGACTGACGCGTTGCCTTTCCTTACCTCCAAGGCGACCTTCACGGTCCACACTCGGAGCGGGGGATCGGGTGATCCGTCTGCGCGCGTTAGGGCAATGTCTGATCGAGGTGGGCGGCCATCCCGTCACCCCCGAGTCCGACGTGCTGTTCGCCCTGTTGCTCATCCTGAGCAGCAGCGGCGGCCAGACGATTGCCCGGTCGGACCTGCTCGATCTGCTCTGGCCCGAGAGTACGTCGACCAGCGCGCGCCACCGCCTGCGGCAGGCGCTTTATCAGCTGAAGAAGCTCGGCGCCCCGCTCGACCGGGTCGACTCGGTGATCGCCATTAGGGAGGCCGAGGTCGAGTGCGACTACGTGACGTACTCGAGGAATCGTCAGGCAGTCGTGAGGTCGGCGTATGAGGCGACGCGCCTCGACTACCTCCCCCATTACGCGCCCACCTTCTCGCCGCGGTTCGCACGCTGGGTGGAGGCGGAGCGTGAGCGGGTGTGTGGCACGCTGCGCGGCTGCCTGCTCGCCGCGATCGTGGAGGCGCGAACCGCCGGCGATCACGAGGATGTGATTGCCCTCGCGCGGGCCTGCCTTCGGCTGGATCCGTTGAGCGGCGAGGCGACGTTTGCGCTGGCGGAGTCGCTCGCGGTCTCGGGCAGTCGTGGCGAGGCTCTGGGGTTGATCGACCAGTACCGGCTCGAGCGCCGGACCGACGAGGATGCCGTGCGGTCGGCGGTCGCGCTCAGGCGGAGGATTCTCGAGCTGTCGCAGCGGCGCGGTGCCGGCGCTTTCTGGGACGCTCCGCTCACGGGGCGCGCCGCCATTCTTGGTGAGCTGGCGTCGTGGGTCGCGAGCCACGCAGCGGACGCGCGGATCCTCGCATTGTCGGGAGAGCCGGGGATTGGAAAGACCCGGTTGCTCAACGAGGGCGTGCGGATCGCGACGTTGAAGGGGGTTCGGTGCGTGGAGTATCGCCCGAGCGCGGCGGGCGGGGAGCGGCCGTTGGCGGGACTGTTCGATCTGCTTCCGCACCTTCTGTCTCTGCCAGGGGCGGTCGGATGTTCGCCGGCGTCGTACGCGCGCCTAACGGAGCTCGCGCGTGGGGTTCACGTCGAGGCGTCGATTCCGGAGGATCGCAGCGACTCCGCGTTTCGATTTGCGACCCTTCGCCGGTCGGTGCTCGACCTCATTGAAGCGGTGCTGGCGGAGACCCACGTGCTTGTCGCGATCGACGACGCGCATGCGCTGGATCGTCCGTCGCTCGAGATTCTTCTGGACGGGACTCGTTGCCCGGGGAACCAGTTCGCGTTGTTGCTTGCGACGCGCCCGTTTGGCCCGGCGACGGCACTCCTCGATGGGCGGACGGACGTCCGCGCGATCCGCGTGCCGCCGCTCGGTGCGGCGGATGCGCGGGCGCTTCTCACGCGCGACCTCGGCCCCGAGGTCGCCGCGCAACAGTCTCGGTTGGTGGATTGGGCGGTCGATCTGGCTAATGGGAACCCGTTTTTCCTCGTGGAGCTGTCGGGGCATTGTCGCGCGCATCACAGCGGAGAATCACCGCCGCAGTCGCTCCAGATAGCGCTTGACCAGAAGGTCGAGGGGCTGTCCCCGGACGCGCGGTTGGTGCTCCAATCTTGCGCGATGCTTGGCGGCCACTCGACACTTGGTCGTCTCGAGGCAATGCTTGGGATGGCGCCGCACCTAACGGCGAGAGCGCTCTCGGAGCTCGAGCGCGGAGGTCTCATTGCGTTTCGGGAGGGTCGTGTTGTCTGTCGGCACGACCTCATTGCCGATGCTGTGCTGCGCAGCGTGACGGCGTCGTTAGGTGGATACCTCCATCGTCGATGTGCAGACCTACTGACCGAGGAATTGCGCAATTCACCATCCGCCTCGCTGGCGTGGGAATGCGCCCGTCATTGGGACGTCGCGGAGGAGCCAACGCGCGCGTGGGAACTGACGGTATCGATCGTTGACCAACTTCTGGCGTTAGGGCTTCCGAAGGAAGCTGTCGACTTGTGCGGCCGAGCAGAGCGGTACTGTCGAAGTCGCGAACAACACGCGGAGCGCCTGCTGCGCCTCAGTCGCGCGCACCGGCTCCTCTACGATTGGGACACAGTGGTGAATTCCTTGGAGGAGCGGCGCGCCACGTTGGCGAGTGGTCGAGTACGCCTGCCGAGGTACTCGGAGGATGAAACAGCAATCTTCGAGGCCAAATGGTGGCGAGACTGCGATGGTCGCGTACTACACCCTGCCCTGAAGCGGGTATTGGATACCCGCGCCCCGACGCTGCATCGTCTACAGATGGCAGTGCTGGCGTTGGTAGTTGCTGACAACTACCACAGACAGCGCGAGGCCCAAAAAATCGCGGACGTCATCGAATCACTGAGAACCACGAGTGTGCTGGAGGATATCGAAAAGCTCAAGGCCCGGCTGATTTTCCACACTGCCTTCGGCAACCTCGAATCTGCGGTTCAATCGGGGAATCTTCTCGTGCAGGCAGAACGGCGCGGAGGAAACTCTACAGCGCTGTTCAAGGCATTGCGTTGGCTCAGCCTCCCACTGGGACGGTTAGATGATCTGAACGGGGCTGTTCGCGTCCTAACGGAGGCATACGGCCAGGCCTCGCGTTTAGGACTGAAAGGAGAGATGTGGAACGCGGCTTATTGCCTCGTCGGCGCCGCTGTGGATTGCGAAGAACTAAGTCTCGCTCTGGAGTGGGCGCCGATAGTCACCAGCCTCGCGCAGGACGCGACCATTCGTGTTTTTCGCGAGTCGGAGCACCACTACACCAATGCGCGAATCGAACTACTGCGCGACGACCTTGATCGTGCGCGCTATCATCTAGATCAGTCGAGCAACCTACGAAGGGCGATCCCGCTCACTCGCGGAGAACACACCTTGCTTGCGCTCGATGTCCTATTGAAGGCTCGGTGCGCGACGTCCCGAATCCCGCAAGCAACGCTACGTCGGTTGCGTTGGCTTCACATTCGGATGCGCGATTCTGGTGTTTGGGATTTCGAGACAGCCGGGCTAGTCGCGGGACTGCTGTACTCCGGAGACAGACACGAAGCAAGGACACTGAATGACTACTACATGGGTGTCCGGAGGTCGAGAATCACCAGCTGCCAGACGCTAAAGTCAGTGCAGCGCCTACTAGTGAATGGTGACTCTGCCTAACGTTGTTACGATCTAAGCAGGCGGAGTGGAAGCACAACGCTTGCTAGCGCGATTAGCCAGCCTTGCTCTGTGCCATAGTCGGCTGACTGACTCGCGATGGCTGTATCTGGTAGGACCGATAGAGCTCCGTCCAAGCCTGCGCCTCAAGGATCTGATCGCAAATATCAGGATCGAACTGACGCCCGCGGAATCGTACTAACTCCGCACGCGCTTCCTCAACGCTAAGCGCCTTTCTATAAGGGCGGTCTGTAGTCATCGCGTCGAGCGTGTCCGCGAACATGATGATTCTCGACGCGAGCGGGATGGCCTCGCCCTTTACCCCATCAGGATAGCCAGTACCGTCCCAATTCTCATGATGATGCCGCACAGCTGGAACTACGTCCCTCAAGCTGGATAACAATCCAACGAGCTCGGCGCTGCGAATGGGATGCCGTTTCATCACGTCCCACTCGTCGGGAGTTAGGCGACCTTCTTTTGCAAGGATCGGGGCAAACGCTTCGTCAATTTTTCCCACGTCGTGAAGTAGGGCTGCTACCCCGACCCGCTCCACTTCGGCCGGGCGGAGCCCAATGGTTCTAGCGATGATTTTCGACGCGCGCGAAACTCTCTGTGAGTGTCCCGACGTGTACGGGTCACGCGCTTCGATCGCCGCGACCATCAGGTCAAGCAGTTCCTCTGTTACCTTCGTAAGTTCGACTTTTGTGCGATACAACTGCCTAACGCCCAAGAGCGGAATTACGAGCGCCGCAGCGCCACCAGGTCCCAGGCCTGCGTAAAGCCACCCCAAGTAGAACGCTAGGAAGGCGGTAAGCAGAATGAACGGGGCGGTCGGAAGCGTCGTCGCCTTCCATATTTCGATGACGCTTCTTTGCTGCACTATTGCGACGACGCCGCTCACCGTAGCGGTGTTGACAAGAATGAGCGCTGCGACCAACGAAGCCGCGGGGAAGCTCTGCGCGAGCGCCACCCCAACGATTGTCTTGCCACTCAGACTGAGGAACGAAACGCCGCCTGCAGCCCTAAACACGAGGACCGCCAGCGACAGCCCGAAGACCATTTGGGCCACGTTGAACAGTCCCTTAATCCACTGACGCTTACTGAGGATTTGAACGACCGCCGAGCCTATCGCGATAGCGAGGATTGACACCCACGACGGAGCGCAGAGACCCGCAGCAGCAAAGGGTATCAGCGAAATGGATCCCGAGGTCGCTTTGCGCGCGTGCTCGTAGCTGAGCATCTCCGCGCCGACGCCAAGCGCGACCAACATTACCGCAGCGTACGCCTGCGCGAGGGGGAAATGAGGCGCTCGAATCGCGACGGCTGCGGCAGCCGCGGCGGCACTAAGGCAGACTATGGCGACAAACGGCAACGCCCGCGTCATCTCCGACGACGAACGAACGCCGCTCCTCTCGAATACGCCCTGCCATGGGCGCGGCGAGAGTCTCGTCAAGTCACTGCCGGAGTGGTTCACGCTACAAGGAAGGGTCGAAGTCGCGTCAGTCTAGTCGTAGAAGGCGGCCATTTGCCGAGCGCTCCCAGCGCACGGCACGGCCGCCCAAAGTTTGGTGTACCAAGCGTTGAAGAACGAACCGAGGGCCCCGCTCCAACTAGATCCAGCTAATCAACTCGGCCAGGGCAAGGATCCAAGAGATCATGCTTTGCGTCACCTCCCGTTCGTAACGTCATACGCGCTTGTTAGGCGGCGTATGCGACTCAGGTTGGCTCCGCTCGTACTGCTTGGGCTTGGACTTACCCGCTCAACTCGGCTCCGCTCCATGCGGGAACGGGGGCCGACTCGGTTGTCTTTTTTCCTAACTAGAGAATCGCTCCGCGACTCCTGATCTCTGAAGTTTGAACCCCAACCACGTCACTCTTCACGACGCGGTATCGATTTTCGCTACCTGGTATGTGCAATCCAGCGATTCGTCG
>Ga0070664_100001631_pt1 | contig 17957 bp, 15 predicted proteins | sample KBSC73metaG_FD_65863 | JGI IMG/M metagenome (GOLD analysis project Ga0070664, IMG submission 65863) | Corn rhizosphere microbial communities from Kellogg Biological Station, Michigan, USA - KBS C7-3 metaG | ecosystem: Host-associated > Plants > Roots > Rhizosphere > Soil ... | reverse complement strand
CCTTGGAGATGTGCAGCAGGCCGTCGCGGCCGGGCAGCAGCGAGACGAACGCGCCGAACGCGGCCGTCTTGACCACGGTGCCGAGGAACCGGTCGCCCACCTTCGGCATGGTCGGGTTCGCGATCGCGTTGATGCGCTCCACCGCCGCCTGCGCCGACGGACCGTCGGTGGCGCCGACGTAGATCGTGCCGTCGTCTTCGATGGTGATGTCGGCGCCGGTCTCGTCCTGGATCGCGTTGATCATCTGACCCTTCGGGCCGATCACCGCGCCGATCTTGTCGACCGGGATCTTGATGGTGGTGACGCGCGGCGCGTGGTCGGACATCTCCGCCGGGCCGGCGATCGCCTCCTCCATCACGTCGAGGATGGTCTGGCGCGCCTCGTGCGCCTGCTGCAGCGCGGCCGCCAGCACGTCGGACGGGATGCCGTCGAGCTTGGTGTCCAGTTGCAGGGCGGTGACGAACTCGCGGGTGCCGGCGACCTTGAAGTCCATGTCGCCGAAGGCGTCCTCGGCACCGAGGATGTCGGTCAGCGTCACGTACTGGGTCTTGCCGTCGACCTCGTCGGAGATCAGGCCCATCGCGATGCCGGCCACCGGCGCCTTCAGCGGCACACCGGCCGACAGCAGCGCCATCGTCGACGCGCAGACCGAGCCCATCGACGTCGAGCCGTTGGACCCGAACGCCTCGGACACCTGCCGGATCGCGTACGGGAACTCCTCGCGGCCGGGCAGCACCGGGATCAGCGCCCGCTCGGCGAGCGCGCCGTGGCCGATCTCGCGCCGCTTGGGCGCGCCGACCCGGCCGGTCTCGCCGACCGAGTAGGGCGGGAAGTTGTAGTTGTGCATGTACCGCTTGGACTTGGCCAGGCCGAGCGTGTCGAGCGTCTGCTCCATGCGCAGCATGTTCAGCGTGGTGACGCCCATGATCTGGGTCTCGCCGCGCTCGAACAGCGCCGAGCCGTGCACGCGTGGCAGCACGTTGGTCTCCGCGGTCAGCGGACGGATGTCGCGCGGGCCGCGGCCGTCGATGCGGACCTGCTCGCGGATGACGCGGGCGCGCACCTCGTTCTTGGTGAGCGAGCGCAGCGCGGCGCCGATCTCCTTCTCGCGGCCCTCGAACCGGCCGGTGAGCCGCTCGGTGGCGAGGTCGCGGATGCGGTCCAGCGCCTCCTCGCGCTCCGCCTTCGGCGCGATCTGCAGCGCCTCGGCCACCTCGGCGCGGACGGCCTCGGCGACGGCCTGGTAGGCGTCGTCGGCGTACTCGAGGAAGACCGGGTACTCCTGCACCGGCTTGGCGGCGACCTCGGCCAGCTCGGACTGGGCCCGGCACAGCTCACGGATGGCCGGCTTCGCGGCCTCCAGGCCGGCGGCCACCACGTCTTCGGTCGGCGCATCGGCGCCGGCGGCGACCAGGGCGACGGTGTGCTCGGTGGCCTCCGCCTCGACCATCATGATCGCGACGTCACCGTCGGGCAGCGCCCGCCCGGCCACCACCATGTCGAACGTGGCCTTGGCGATCTCGTCGTTGGTCGGGAACGCCACCCACTGGCCCTCGACGTGGGCCATCCGGGTCGCCCCGACCGGGCCACTGAACGGCAGGCCGGAAAGCTTGGTGGACATCGACGCGGCGTTGATGGCGACCACGTCGTAGGGGACCTGCGGGTCGAGCGCCAGCACCGTCTCCACGACCTGGACCTCGTTGCGCAGGCCCTTGACGAACGTGGGCCGCAGCGGGCGGTCGATCAGGCGGCAGGTGAGGATCGCGTCTTCGCTCGGCCGGCCCTCGCGCCGGAAGAACGAGCCGGGGATGCGCCCGGCCGCGTACATCCGCTCCTCGACGTCGACGGTCAGCGGGAAGAAGTCGAACTGCTCCTTGGGCGCCTTGCTGGCGGTGGTGGCCGACAGCACGACGGTCTCGCCGAGCTGGGCGATCACCGAACCGGCGGCCTGGCGGGCCAGCCGTCCGGTGGAGAACGTGATTTCGCGGGTTCCGCGCGGACCGTTGTCGATCACCGCGCGGGACGTGTGGGTGCCGAGAATCGTCGGCTCGGTCATGGTGGGTCCATGCTCCTTCGGTAGGTGGTGCCCCACCCGAGCGCCCGGCCGCCGGTCTTCGATCGAAGCTCGCGGGTCGTGCGATCCGAAAGCCACTACCGAGGACCGGTGCACCGACGCTCACAGGGCGTGCGCACCAGTGTTACAGAAAACGAGAGGGAGCGACGAATTTCGCAGGCCGCCAGCGGGCGTAGCGCAGCGAAGCCCGCGGTCAAGCGGCCCGCCTGCTGAAACGACGCCGCTCCCCCACCGCCCTATCGACGCAGGCCGAGTCGCTCGATCAGCGACCGGTACCGCGTGATGTCGGTCTTTTGGAGGTAGTTCAGCAGCCGGCGCCGGCGTCCGACGAGCAGCAGCAGGCCGCGGCGGCTGTGGTGGTCGTGCTTGTGCACCCGCAGGTGCTCGGTGAGGTCCCGGATGCGCTTGCTGAGCATCGCGACCTGGACCTCGGGCGAGCCGGTGTCGGCCTCGCCGGTCTTGTACTCCGAAATGATCTCGGTCTTCTGGGCGGTGTCGAGCGCCATGATCTCCCTTTGTTCACGGGGATTGCCCGGGCCCGCGGCGTCGAGCAGGCGGCCGGACGGTGGGCATCACAAACCGCCGGTTCACCGGCGGCGTGCTTCAACCGTACCAGCAGACACGGGCGACCCGCGTCTCAGGGCCACGACCGTCGCGATCTTGCAGTTGTGGTGCCAGGTTTCGCCCGTATTTCGGGCGGTTCAGGAGGCACCACGACTGCAAGGTCAACGCGATCAGGCGCCGCCGCCCGGCGGCGCCAGCAGCGCCCGGGTCTGGGCGACGTCGTCGTCGATCTGCTCGATCAGCGGCTCGAGGCCGGTGTAGGTGCGCTGTTCGCGCAGCCGCGCCACGAAGTCGACCACGAGGCGCTCGCCGTAGATGTCGCGGTCGAAGTCGAGGATGTACGCCTCGACCCGCCTCTCCCGTCCCGAAAAGGTGGGGTTCGTGCCCACGGACACGGCCGCCATCCGGACGGCCTCGAGCCCGGCCGGCCCGGGATGCCCCCAGCCGACGCGCGCCGCGTAGATGCCGTCGGCCGGCACGGCCGCGTACTGGCCGGACATCAGGTTCGCGGTCGGGAAGCCCAACTGCCGCCCGCGCTGGTCGCCCCGCACCACCACGCCCTCGAGGCGGTGGGGACGCCCGAGCGCGGCGGCCGCCGCCGCCACGTCACCCGCCGCGATCAGCGAGCGGATGTACGTCGACGAGTAGACGGTTTCGCCGCCGTTCGCCGGGTCCGACGCCACCAGCGGTGCGGCCTCCACCCGGAACCCGAAGGTGCGCCCGAGCCGGGTCAGCAGGGCGACGTCGCCGGCGGCCTTGTGCCCGAACCGGAAGTTCTCGCCGACCACCACCAGGCTCGCGTGCAGCGTGTCGACAAGGATGTCGTGCACGAACGTCTCGGCCGACAGCCGGGAGAAGTCGAGCGTGAACGGGATCACGCACAGCGCGTCGACGCCCAGCGAGGCCATCAGGTCGGCCTTGCGGCCCGGTTCGGTGAGCACCGCCGGGTGCGATCCCGGCCGCACCACCTCGGACGGATGCGGGTCGAACGTCACCACCACCGCAGGCACGCCCTTTTCCCGGGCCTTCTTCACCGCGTGCCCGAGGATCTGCTGGTGCCCGCGGTGGACGCCATCGAAGACGCCGATCGTCACCACCGAGCGGCCCCACCCCCCGGGCACCGCGTCGAGCCCCCGCCAGCGCAGCATCAGTCGTCGCCTCCCACCAGAACCACCTCCGGCCGGGCCCGGCCGTCCCGCTCGGACACCACGGCCAGCACCTCGCCGGCCGGGTCGAACACCGCGTACGGGCCGGCGATCCCGACCGTCGACAGTGGACCGCCGTGCCGCAGCGTCCGCGACTCGCCCTCGGTGGCGTCACGCCGCGGCAGCAGCCGCGCGGCAGCGACCGATATCTCCAGGTTGACCGGATTCTCGCGGTCCGCCAGTTCCTCGAGCGTCTGGGCCTCGGCGAGTGTGAACCCGCCCACCCGGGTGCGCCGCAGCGCGGTCAGATGACCGCCGACGCCCAACGCGGCGCCCAGGTCGCGGGCCAGCGCCCGGATGTAGGTGCCGGAGGAGCACGCGACGTCGACGTCAAGATCCGTCACCCGTTCGTGGCGACGCGTGGCCAGCAGGTCCAGGCTGCTCACGGTCACCCTTCTCGGCGCGAGTTCGACGGCCTCGCCGGCGCGCACCCGCTTGTACGCCCGCTGTCCGTTGATCTTGATGGCGCTGACCGCGCTGGGAACCTGGTCGATCTCGCCGGTGAGCGCGGCGAGCCCGGCGGCGATCGCATCGTCGGCGACGCCGCTCGCGTCGGCCGACGCGGTCACGTCGCCCTCGGCGTCGTCGGTGACCGTCGACTGCCCGAGCCGGATCGTCGCCGTGTACCGCTTCCCGGTGCCGATCACGTACGTGAGCAGCCGGGTGGCCCGCTCGACGCCGATCACCAGCACGCCGGTGGCCATCGGGTCCAGGGTGCCGCCGTGCCCGACCCGCCGGGTGCGGGCAAGCCGGCGCACCCGGGCGACCACGTCGTGCGAGGTCATCCCGGGCGGCTTGTCGACGACGACGATCCCACCGCGTCCCACGGCCGGTAAGCCTGCCATGCGGCCGGTTCCGCCGGCACGCCGGCACGTCGCTGCGCGACGTGGCGGCGGGCCGCTCGGGTGGCACGTCACTGCGCGACGCGCCGTCGACCACCGGGTCAGAGCGTGGCGCCCACCCGGACCCAGCGGCCGGAGCGCACCCGCACCAGCATTCCCACGGCGCGGACCACGATGAACAGCGCGAGCGCCGCCCACACACCGCCCAGCCCCAGGTCCAGGTGGCCGGCCAGCAGGACACCGGGCAGGAACGCGCCGAACCCCGACGCGATGATGATGTTGCGAAGGAACCGCATGTCGCCGGCGCCGAGCAGCACCCCGTCCAGCGCGAACACCAGGCCCGCGACCGGCTGCATGGCGACGAACCAGGGCCACGCCAGCAGCGCCTGGTGGATCACCTGCTCGTCGCTCGTGAAAAGGCCCGGCAGCACGGCGGCGCCGGCCCCGATCAGCACGGCGAAGCCGATCCCGGTGGCGACGCCGACGGCGCTCACCCGGCGGGCGACCCAGCGCGCCGCGCCCGCCCGGCCGCCGCCCAGTTCCGCGCCGACGAGCGACTGCGCGGCGATCGCGACGGCGTCCTGCACCAACGCGCAGAACATCCACAACTGCAGGGCGATCTGGTGGCCGGCCACCGCCGCCGGGCCGAAGCTCGCGGCGACGACGGTCGCCGAGAAGAACGAGCCCTGCATGGCGAGGCCACGCAGCAGCAGGTCGCGGCCCATGACGAGTTGGTTGCGCAGCACCCGCGGGTCGGGCCGCAGCGGCACACGTTCCCGGGCGATGGCCCGCAGGAAGAGCACGCCCGACAGCGTCTGCGCCGTCGCGTTGGCGATGGCCGAACCTTCGAGGCCGAGGCCGACGGGGTAGACCAGCACCGGGCAGAGCACGGCCGACAGCACGTTCGCGCCGAGCACGTAGTACAGCGGACGGCGCATGTCCTGCACGCCGCGCATCCAGCCGTTGCCGGCGGTGGCCAGCAGCAGGCCGGGCAGGCCGAGGACCGCTATGCGCAGCCAGGTCGCGGCCGCGTCGGCGACCACCGGGTCGCCGACCATCAGCCCGGTCAGCGGACGGGCGCCGAACTGCGCCGCCACCGCGATCGTGGCGCCGGCGGTGAGCGCGAGCCACGACCCCTGGACGCCCTCCGCGACCGCGGCGTCGCGCTGGCCGGCCCCGAACCGGCGGGCCGCCCGGGCGGTGGTGCCGTACGAGAAGACGGTGCCGAGCCAGGCCGCGACGGTCAGCACGCTGCCGCCGATCGCCAGCGCGGCCAGGGGCACCCGGCCCAGGTGGCCGACCACCGCGGTGTCGACGAGCACGTACAGCGGCTCGACGGCCAGCACGACGAGGGCGGGCAGCGCCAGCGCCGCGATGCGGCGAAGCGTCGGAGCGGGCGGGGCCGTGGTGGTCATCGGCATCGATCCTGGCACCGGCGACGTAAGGTACGCAAGCCCAACGAGTCATTACGCGGTGTGGTGTGGGAAACGCCGAGGGCGCGGGCACCGTGACGGTGCCCGCGCCCTCGCGGCTCTGGTCGTCTAGTTGCTAGTAGCGGCGGTCCATCGACGCCTGCAGCGCGGCACGGGCGCTCTCACGCTCGGTCGGCTCCGGCTTGGGCTGCGGCTTCGGCTTCTCGGACACGACTGTCTCCTTGCGCGTCTCCTGCGTTTACACGGCACGTCGAATCGCGGATCCGTGTCGCGTGTCCGGGGTCACCGGCGCACGCGCCCGGGAGCGGGCCGGCCTGGTGGGCCAGCCATGGAGACCAAGATGGCGGTGTTACGCACCTTCGCCCGTACTCCCGTCGGCGGCCAGCAGACAACCCCCGCGGCGGGGAGCTGGCCTGCTAGAAGCAGATCCCGCCGCGGCGGCGGAGGATGAGTACGACGGTGCGCATTACGTCTAAGCTAGCGTTAAGTTCCACGATGTGCCCGGCGTTCCCATAACCCGGGACACTCGAGACCTCATCGAGCGGCGACCTCGTCTTCGTCCTCGTGGTCGTCGACCTTGTACGGCTGCGGGTCGCCGGCATAGTGGGCGCCCGCGGCGAGCCGCTGCACCTCGGCGTCGGCCGTGCGGGCCTGGGCGAGCAGGTCGTCGATCTGCTTGGCGTGATCCTGGACGTCGTCCAGGACGAAGGCCAGCGACGGCGAGTGCCGCAGCCCCAGCGCCTTGCCGACGGTGCTGCGCACCAGTCCCTTGGCGCTCTCCAGCGCGACGGCCGTGCCGGCTTGCGCCGCGGCGTCGCCGAGGACCGTGTAGAACACCGTGGCCTCGCGCAGGTCGGCGGTGATGCGGGCGTCGGTGATCGTGATCATTCCGAGGCGGGGATCCTTGATCTGGGTACGCACGACCGACGCCACCAGTTCGCGCACACGCTCGGCGTGGCGACGCACCCGGGCCGGGTCAGACATCTCCCTCACCTCCAGACAAACGACGGAACGATTCCGAGATTACCCATCGCGCGCTCCGCGGATTCCGGCGCGGGCGGCGGGATCAATCGTCGCCGCCGTGCAGCCGCCGGCGGACCGACAGCAGTTCCACCTCGGGACGCGTCGCGACCAGCCGCTCGCAGCGGTCGAGCACGTCGCGGACGTGCGCCGCCTCGGCCGCGACCACCGCGACGCCGATCGCGCTACGGCCGTGCTTGTCGAGCTCGCCGACCTCGGCGACCGCCACCTCGAACTTGCGCAGCGCCGCGATGATCGGCCGCACGTAGCCGCGCTTGTCCTTCAGCGAGCGGCTATCGCCCGGCAGCAGCAGGTCGAACTCGGCGGTGCCGGTGAACATCGGCGTCCTCCTTCGGGTGTTCTCCCGGATCACGCGGCAGGGCCCGGCCGTCACCGGCCGGGCCCTGCCCACGTATCGAGCGATCAGCCGCGCGGCTTCTCGCGCATCTCGAACGTGTCGATCACGTCGCCGACGTTGATGTCGTTGTAGTTCCCGAGGTTGATACCGCACTCGAAGCCCTCACGGACCTCGGTCGCGTCCTCGGTGAACCGCCGCAACCCCACGATCGTGAGGTTGTCGGCCACGACGACGCCGTCGCGCAGCAGCCGCGCCTTGCCGTTGCGGCGGATGAGACCGCTGCGGACCATGCAACCCGCGATGCTGCCGAACCGGGACGACCGGAACACCTCGCGCACCTCGGCGCTGCCCAGCTCGACCTCTTCGAACTCGGGCTTGAGCATGCCCTTGAGCGCGTTCTCGATCTCCTCGATGGCCTGGTAGATGACCGTGTAGTACCGGATCTCCACGCCCTCGCGCTGCGCCAGGTCCTTGGTTCGACCCTCGGCCCGCACGTTGAACCCGATGATGATCGCGTCCGACGCGCTGGCCAGGTTGACGTCGTCCTGGGTGACCGAGCCGACGCCGCGGTGGATGATCCGCAGCGACACCTCGTCGGACACCTCGAGCTTGACGAGCGCGTCCTCCAGGGCCTCGACCGAACCCGAACCGTCACCCTTGATGATGAGGTTGAGGCTGGTCTTCTCGCCTTCCTTGAGCTCGCTGAAGAGGTCTTCCAGCGTGCGGCGGCGGCCGCTGATCGCCATCTCGGCCGCACGGCGGCGAGCCTGCCGCTGCTCGGCGATCTGGCGGGCGGTGCGGTCGTCGTCGGCGGCGAGGAACGTGTCACCCGCGCCGGGCACGGCCGTGAGGCCGAGCACCAGCACCGGCTGGGACGGAACGGCCCGCTCCATCGGACGCATGTTGTCGTCGAGCATCGCTCGGACGCGCCCGTAGGCCCGGCCGGCGACGATCGCGTCACCGATGTTGAGCGTTCCCTTCTGCACCAGCACCGTCGCCACCGGGCCGCGGCCGCGGTCGAGGTGGGCCTCGATCGCGATGCCCTGCGCCGGCCCGTCGATGGGCGCCCGCAGGTCGAGCGCGGCGTCTGCGGTGAGCAGGACGGCTTCGAGCAGCCCGTCGATGTTGATCCGGCTCTTGGCCGAGATGTCGACGAACATGGTCTCGCCGCCGTACTCCTCGGCGACAAGGCCGTACTCGGTGAGCTGCTGACGCACCTTGTCGGGGTTGGCGCCCTCCTTGTCGATCTTGTTCACCGCGACCACGATCGGCACCTCGGCCGCCTGGGCGTGGTTGAGCGCCTCGATCGTCTGCGGCATCACGCCGTCGTCGGCCGCCACGACCAGCACCACGATGTCGGTGGCCTGGGCACCACGGGCACGCATGGCGGTGAACGCCTCGTGACCCGGGGTGTCGATGAACGTGATCGCCCGCTCTTCGCCCTCGTGCTCGATGCTCACCTGGTACGCACCGATGTGCTGGGTGATGCCGCCGGCCTCGCCCTCGACCACGTTGCTGGACCGGATCGCGTCCAGCAGCTTGGTCTTACCGTGGTCGACGTGACCCATGACGGTCACGACCGGCGGCCGGCTGACCAGGCGCTCCTCGTTGATCTCGGCGTCGAGGTCGATGTCGAAGCGGGCGAGGATCTCGCGATCCTCGTCTTCCGGGCTGACGATCTGAACGACGAACCCGAGGTGCTCACCGAGCAGTTGCAGCGTCTCGTCGGTGCACGACTGCGTCGCAGTCACCATTTCGCCCAGGTTGAACATCTCCTGGACGAGCGAGCCCGGGTTGGCCGCGATGCGGTCGGCGAAGTCGGAGAGCGACGCGCCGCGCGGCAGCCGGACCGTCTGGCCCTGCCCACGGGGAGCGCCCGAGCCCATCGTCGGCGCGGACAGGTTGTCGAACTCTTGACGCCGCTGCTTCTTGGACTTGCGGCCGCGCGTCGGCCGCCCGCCCGGACGCCCGAAGGCGCCCGCGGCACCGCCACCGCGACCACGACCACCGCCACCCGGACGACCCGGTGCACCGGCGCCGGGTGCGCCGCCGCCACCACCGGGACCACCGCGGTAGCCGCCGCCCGTGCCGGCGCCGCCACCGGGGCCGCCGCGGAAACCGCCACCGCCACCGCCACCACCGGGACCGCCGCGGAAGCCACCGCCGGCGCCACCGGGACGACCGGCGCCACCGCCACCGGGACCGCCGCCCGGCCGACCGGGCCGCTGGCTCGGCATCTGCGACGGGCTCGGCCGGGGGCCGCCCATCGACGCCGGGCTCGGCCGCGGCGGCATGGACGCCGGGTTCGGGCGCGGAATGGAGTTCGGGGTCGGGCGGCCGCCGGCCGCCGGGTTGATCCCGAACGGGTTGTTGCCGGCACGCGCCGGCGGACGCGGGGTCGCGCCACCGCCGGGACGCGGGGCGCCGGAGGCGGGTGCGCCACCGGCCGGGCCGGGACGCGGGGCCGGCCCCGACCGGGTGCCGGGGGTCGGCGGCTCGCCACCCGACGGGCGCCGGGTGGTGTCGCGCTGCCGGGCGGCCTGCGCCGCGCGGACCGCGGCCTCCTGCTCGGCCTTGAGGGCAGCGGCGCGCGCCTCGGCGGCCGCCACCTCGATGTCGTGTGCGCTTGCCGGCTTGACGACCGGAGCGGCCGGCGTCACCGGGCGCGGCGGCCCGGGCACGGGGCCGCGGCGCTCACCTCCGCCGGACTGGCGCTTGGGCGGCGGCGGCGTCGGCCGGGCCGCCGGGCGCGCCGGCGTTCCGGGGGCTGCCGGGGACTTTCCGTCGGCCGGAGCGGGCGACGGCTTGTTCGCGGCGGGCGCGGGTGCCGGTGCGGACGGCGCCGCCGACCCAGCCACGAAGGAGGCACGCAGACGGCGCGCCACCGGCGCCTCTACCGTGCTCGATGCTGATTTGACGTATTCGCCGAGCTCCTGAAGCTTGGCGAGAACGGTCTTGCTTTCGACCCCGAGCTCCTTGGCGAGCTCGTGAACGCGGGCCTTCCCTGCCACTGCACTCCTCATCTCGAGGCCGGCAGCGGGACCCGCGTACCGACCTCACTCGTGCACTTGAAGCCTGATCATTTCTGGGACTTCATCGTGTGCTCATGTCGGTCGTCCTACCTTGCTTGTGCGGGTGGGCCGGCAAGCCCACCGCCGACGGTGCCGGACTCGACGGTTCGACGAGAACCGCCTCGGCCAGCTCACCTGTGTCGACGACACCGGTGACGCGCAGCGAACGCCCGAAGGCGCGCCGTCGCTGCGCTAGTGCGAAGCAACCCGGACCGGGATGGAGATGAGCGCCCCGGCCGGGCCGGTTGCGAGCCGGATCGGGCACCGCGCTGAACTGACCAGGCGAATGCTCGACCGCGACGAATCGCAACAACTCGGATGCTGCCGCGCGCTCCCGGCAGCCGATACAGGTGCGGACGGGAACACCCGAGGGCACCGGTGGGGCGGCCGGTCGTGCGCGACGTGCCACAGAAAGTCTACCCTGCGCTCTCCGCGCGTGCGGCGCCCGGTGGCGCCGGAGATCCGCCGGAAGCGTCGGTATCGGGCCTGATGTCGATGCGCCAACCGGTCAATCTCGCCGCCAAGCGGGCGTTCTGCCCTTCGCGCCCAATTGCCAAAGAAAGCTGGAAGTCGGGAACAATCACCCGGGCGGTGCGGGTCGCCGCGTCGACAACGTCGACCCGCAGTGCCTTCGCGGGAGACAGCGCGTTGCCGACGAACGCCGCCGGGTCGTCCGACCAGTCGATAATGTCGATCTTCTCACCGTGCAGCTCGCTCATCACGGCCCGGACCCGCTGGCCCATCGGTCCGATGCACGCGCCCTTGGCGTTGACGCCGGACACCGTCGACCGGACGGCGATCTTCGTGCGGTGGCCGGCCTCCCGCGCGATCGCCGCGATCTCGACGGTGCCGTCGGCGATCTCCGGGACCTCCAGCGCGAAGAGCTTCTTGACCAGGCTCGGGTGCGACCGGGACAGCGTGATCTGCGGCCCGCGGAAGCCCTTCACGACGTGCACGACGATGCAGCGGATGCGCTGCCCGTGGTCGTACGACTCCCCCGGCACCTGCTCGGCCGGCGGCAGCGTCGCTTCGACCTTGCCCAGGTCGATCGTGACGATGCCCTTCTCGGCGCGCGCCTCGTGGGCCTGCACCACCCCGGTGACCAGGTCGCCGTCGCGGCCCGCGTACTCGCCGAAGTGCGCCTCGTCGGTGGCCTCCCGCAGCCGCTGGAGGATCACCTGCTTGGCCGTCATCGCGGCGATGCGACCGAAGTCGTGCGGGGTGTCGTCGAACTCGCGCACGACGGTGCCCTCGTCGTCGGTCTCCTGAGCGAAGACGGCGGCGAAGCCGGTCTTGCGGTCGATCTCCACCCGCGCGTGCGGATGGGCGCCCTCCGTGTGCCGGTACGCCGTGAGCAGCGCGGTCTCGATGGCCGAGAGGATGGTCTCGAACGGGATCTCCCGCTCGCGCTCCAGCGCCCGGAGGGCCGCGAGGTCGATATTCACGCCTCGTCCTCCTCGAAGTCATCGTCGTCGACCGGGAACTCCTCCAGGTCGTCATCGGAGAGCGCCGCCGCCCGGGCGAACTCCAGCTGCACCTTGCCGGCGCCCAGCGCGTCGTAACCGAGTTGGTGCTCCGTCGTCTTGCCGGGGTCGCCGACCGCGAGGACGACGCCCTCGGCGTCGGCGGCCACGATGCGACCGGTGAGCTGCTTCTCGCCGGCGCGCACCTGCACCAACCGGCCGACGTTGCGCCGCCAGTGCCGGGGCAGCGTGAGCGGGCGGTCCACCCCCGGCGAGCTGACCTGCAGCTCGTACTCGCCGGCGAACAGCTCCTCGCCGCCGGCCTCGACGTCGTCGAGGGCCCTTGACACCAGCCGCGAGACGTCGGCGACCGCGTCCAGGTTCACCCCGCCGTCGTGGTCGACGGTCAGCCGGACGAGGTACCGGCGGCCGGCGCGGGACACCGACAGCCCCTCGACGTCGTACCCGGCCGACGCGACCACCGGCTCGATCACCTCGCGCAGCCGGGCGCGGTTGGGGCCGTGCGCAGAGCCGTGGACCGCGCCTTGCGCAGAGCCGTGGACCGCGCCTTGCGCGGCGCCGTGCGCTGGGCCTTGCGCGGCGCCGCGCGCAGGGCTGGAGCGGCGCTGGTGGACCGGCGCCGCGCCCCGGGACGGGTTGCCGCGGGGCGCACCGGCACGCCGGCCGTCGCCGCGTCCGTGTCCCTGCGCCATCGCCGGTGCCCTTCTCTTGTCACGCCGATACGCCGCTCGCACGATATCCGCGAGCGGCTCGCCCCGAAGCCTAACGCGCGGTAACGGCCGGCGTCCGCGCGGCGCTCCGACTACGGGCTGGTTGCGCAGGTGGTGTTGACTGTGACGGTGCTTCAGCGCTCCCGCCGCTCGGTGCTGGCGGCCGGATCCGTCGTTCTGGCGGCCGCCGGCCTGGCGTCCGGTTGCTCGGTCCTCGGCCCCGACGAACCCGAGTCGATCAAGCCGCCCGACGCCGACGCGCTGCGGGCCGTCGCCCGCGAGTCGCTGGACCTCGCCGCACGTTACGACGACGCGATCGCGAAGAACTCCAACGAGTCGGCGCGGCTGGCCCCGATCCGCGACGCCCACCGCGAGCACGCCGCCGCGATCGGCCGCTCCCTCGACGCGACGGTGGCGCCCTCGGGCGGCGCGGCGGCCGCGTCGCCGTCGGCGAGCGCCGGATCGTCGGGGCCGCTCAAGGCGCTGCAGTCGGCCGAGCGCGCCGCCGCCGAGCGGGCCACGACGGCGTGCCTGGCGGTGGCCTCCTACTACGCGCCGCTGATCGGGGCGATCGCCGCCGCGCGGGCCAGCCACGCCGAGGCACTTTCATGACAAGGGCGGATGACAGGTTGATGGCCGCCGTGGTGGCCGAGCACGCGGCGATCTTCGGGTACGGGCCGGTCGGCGCCCGGCTGGACGCGTCGACGGTGACGCTGGCCCAGGCCGCCGAGGCGGCGCACCGCGCCCGGCGCGACGCCGTGGTCATGCGGCTGCTCCAGCGGGGCGTGAAGGCGCCGGTCGCCGAGGCGGCGTACGCGCTGCCCGCGCCGGTGACCGACCAGGCGTCGGCGCTGAAGCTGGCCATCATGATCGAGGAGCGGACCGCCGCGATCTGGCGGGCGGCTTTGATCGACACCACCGGCGACGATCGGCGGCTGGCCGTCGACGGGCTGATCGACGCGGCGATCCGGGCCACCCGGTTCCGCAAGGCCGCCGGCGTCACCCCGACGACTGTCGCCTTCCCCGGCCGGTTGGAGCCCAACTAGTCGGCGATCTTGGACGTCCGTCAGCGCTCCAGCGCTAGCAGACGTCCAAGATCGCGCAAAATGACGCTCGACACGGGCATACCGCGTATGCATACTCGGTATCCATGTCGATCCGGTACGGCCTGCTCGCCCTCCTCCAGCGCGGGCCGATGTACGGCTACCAGCTTCGCGTCGCCTTCGAGGAGACAACCGGCGGCACCTGGCCGCTCAACATCGGGCAGGTCTACACGACGCTGTCCCGGCTCGAGCGCGACGGGCTCGCCGAGCCCCTCCCCGCGAGCGACACCGGGCAGCGCCCCTACTCGATCACCGACGCCGGCCGCGCCGACCTGCTCAGCTGGTTCACCACCCCGGTGCAGCGCGGCGAGCGTCCGCGCGACGAGCTCGCGATCAAGCTGGCGCTCGCGCTCCGCACCGCCGGCGTCGACGAGACGCGGGTGATCCAGGCGCAGCGCACCGCCACGATGCGCAGCCTGCAGGAGTACACCCGGCTCAAGGCGCGCACGGCCGCCCCCGACGACCTGTCCTGGCTCCTCGTCCTGGACGCCATGATCTTCCAGGCCGAGGCCGAGGTGCGCTGGCTGGACCACTGCGAGGCCACCGTCGCGCGCCAGGTCCGCGGGCCGGCGCCGGCTCCGGCGCCCGCTACCGACCCGACGGAGGTGAGCCCGCGATGATCGTCGAACTGCGCGACGTGCACCGGGTCCACGGCGGCGGCGAGACGGCGGTGCACGCCCTGCGGGGCGTCTCCCTGTCGGTCGGCGCGGGCGAACTGGTCGCGGTGATGGGTCCGTCGGGTTCCGGCAAGTCGACACTGCTGAACCTGTGCGGCGGCCTGGACCGGCCGACCCGCGGCGAGGTGGTGGTCGAGGGCTGGGTGCTCGGCACCCTCTCGAAGCGCCGGCTGGCCACCGTGCGGCGCCGCCGCGTCGGCTACGTCTTCCAGGAGCTGAACCTGCTGCCCAGCCTCACCGCGGTGGAGAACGTCGCGCTGCCGCTGGAGCTGGACGGCACGCCGATCCGGTCCGCGCGCCGGCAGGCGCTCGCCGCCCTGGCCGACCTCGACCTGGCGGAGCTGGCCCGGCGCTTCCCGGAGCAGCTGTCCGGCGGGCAGCAGCAGCGCGTCGCGATCGCCCGAGCGCTTGTCGGCGAGCGCCGGCTCGTGCTGGCCGACGAGCCGACCGGCGCCCTGGACACACAGACCGGCGAGGCCGTGCTGCGGGTCCTGCGGGCCCGGGTCGACGCGGGCGCGGCCGCGATCCTGGTGACCCACGAGGCGCGCCACGCCGGCTGGGCCGATCGGGTCGTGTTCCTGCGTGACGGCGTCGTGGTCGACACCACCGGCCCGATCGGCGAGGCCGACCAGCTGCTGACCGGGGCGTCGTGATGCGCGGCTGGCTGGCGGCCGTGCGCATCGCCCGGCGGGAGGCGCGCCGGGCGAAGGGGCGCAGCGCACTCGTCGTCGCATTGATCGGGCTGCCGGTGCTGGCGTTCGCGTTCGTCGCCGTCTATCACGACACGTTCGCGCTGACCCCCGCCGAGAAGGCCGACCGGGTCCTGGGCCGGGCCGACCTCGCCGTCGGCGAGCTGTGGGACGGGCCGGTCCGGCAGCTGCCGACCGACCTGCTGGGCAGCGGCGAGGGCCGGCCGCGGGACGCCACCGCCGACGACGTGCGCCGGCTGCTGCCGGCCGCCACCGCGGCGCTCCCGATGCGCGCCGACGCCGCGGACTTCCGCACGGCGTCGGGGCGCGGTCAGATCGGGACGCTGGAGCTGGACTACGCCAATCCGCTGGCCAGCGGCATCCTCCGGCAGGTCGCCGGCCGCGCGCCGCGGGCGCCGGACGAGGTCGCGGTCACCGCCCGGGCGGCGCGCCGAGTCGGCGTCGGCGGGCCACTCACGAGCGCGGACGGTGCCCGCACCTGGCGAATCGTCGGGCTGGTCGAGGATCCGCAGGACCTGCGCCGGGAGGTGATCGTCGCGCTGCCGGGCGCCCTGCCCCGCAACTACGCCGGCATTGGGAGCACCCGATGGCTCGTCGACGTGCCGAGCCCCGTCGACTGGCCCGGCGTGCGGGCGCTCAACGCGGCCGGCGCGGTGGTGCTCTCCCGCGCCGTGCTGCTCGACCCGCCGCCGTTCGACCCGGCGACGATGCTCGCGGGATTCGACGACAGCAGGGCGTTCGCCCTCGGGACCGTGTTCGGCGGCGTCCTGATCATCGAGGTGGTGCTGCTGGCCGGCCCGGCGTTCGCGGTGGGTGCGCGCCGGCGGCGGCGCGACCTCGCCCTTGTCGCGGCGGCCGGCGGCACCCCCGCGCACCTGCGTCGCATCGTCCTCGCCGATGGGGTCGTGCTCGGCGCGGTCGCGGCGGCCGGCGGCCTGGTGCTGGGCGTCCTGGCGGCGGTGGCCGCCCGCGACCTGCTCGCCGAGCACGTCGCGTTCGCCCGGCCGGGCGCGCAGCGGTTCTACCCCGAGGCGCTCGCCGGGCTCGTTGCGCTGGCCGTGCTCTCCGGCGTGCTCGCCGCCCTGGTGCCGGCCTGGACGGCGGCCCGGCAGCCGGTGGTGGCGGCGCTGTCCGGCCGGTATGCCGTCACCCGGATGCGCAAGCGGTGGGCGGTGCTCGGGCTGATCGTGCTGGCCGCCGGGGGCGCCGTGACCGTCGTCGGAGCACGGCGGGCGTCGGAGGAGGTCGCGCTGGCGGGCATGGTGATCGGCGAACTCGGCCTGGTGCTGTGCACGCCGGCGCTTGTCGGCCTCGTCGCCCGGCTGGGCGGCCGGCTGCCGGTTTCGCTGCGGATCGCGCTGCGCGACGTCGGTCGCAACCGGGCCGCGGCCGCGCCGGCGATCAGCGCCGTGCTGGCCGCGGTGGCGGTCAGCACGCTGGCCGCTGCGGTGTTCGCCGGCAGCGAGGCCCGCCAGACAGTGCCGCAGCACCCGCTCATGGTGCGCGAGGGCGCCGTGACGGCCCAGGTGGCGACCGAGCCGAGGGGCATGGACCTGGCCGCGCCGCCCGAGCCACCGCCTGCCGCGTACACGGCCCTGGCCGACGCGATGCGGGCCACCATGCCGGTCACCGGCGTGATTCCGGTCGGGCGCCCGGACTGCGGTGCCGACGGCGGCCCGGCCTGCCAGGTCATGGTCGGGCGCCCGCCGGCGAACGAGTGCCCGTACGACTTCTCGGCGACCCGGCGGTCGACCGCGACGCAGCGCAAGGCCAACCGCGACCCGCGGTGCGACCTGGTCTGGCGGGAGTCGCAAGGGTCGGCGTTCGACCTCGCGGTCATCGACCCGGCGGACCTCGGCCGGCTGGTGCGACTGGACGCCGCCGCCCTGGCCCGCGCCGAGGCGGTCCTGCGCTCCGGCGGCGCGCTTGTCGCCGACGGGTTCGCGGTCGTCGACGGCTCTGCGACGCTCACCCTCATCGGGGAGACCCGTGGACCCGCTGTGTCGGTGCCGGCGATGGCGATCCCGGACGCGGACTCGCCCAGCCTGATCATGTCGGCGGCGGCCGTCGGCCGGCTCGGCGCGAACGTAAGGCCGGCCGGCTTCGTCGGGGTCACCGACCGGGTTCCGACGCAGGCCGAGGAGGACGCGTTCATGGCGGCCGCCGCCACCGTCGAGGGCAGCTGGATCATCGGCGTGCAGCGCCCGCCGCAGCCGCGGTCGGACCCGATCCTGATCATCCTGGCCGTCGTGGCGGGGCTGGTCACCGTCGGCGCGGCCGCGATCGCGACCGGGCTCGCCGCCGCCGAGGGCAGGGCCGATCTCGCGACGCTCGGAGCGGTGGGCGCCTCACCGGGCGTGCGCCGGGTGCTGTCGCTGAGCCGGACCGGCATCATCGCGGGCCTCGGCTCGGCGCTCGGGGTGGCGGCCGGGCTCGCGGCCGCCGCCGCGCTGGTGACGGGCATCAACGCCGGGCTGGCCGACGTGTGGCCGCAACTCCAGCCGCCGATGCCGTTCGTGCTGCCGTGGACGAACGTCGTCCTGTCGCTCGTCGCGGTGCCAGCGGTGGCGATGCTCGGCGCCGGCCTCATGACCCGCGCGCGGCTGCCCGTCGAACGAACGTCTTGACGCCCATGATCGCGTTGATCTTGCACTCGTGGTGCCAGAATTCGCCCTGCTTTGCGATTCTTTGACACCCACCACTACT
>Ga0070664_100001628_pt1 | contig 17962 bp, 16 predicted proteins | sample KBSC73metaG_FD_65863 | JGI IMG/M metagenome (GOLD analysis project Ga0070664, IMG submission 65863) | Corn rhizosphere microbial communities from Kellogg Biological Station, Michigan, USA - KBS C7-3 metaG | ecosystem: Host-associated > Plants > Roots > Rhizosphere > Soil ... | reverse complement strand
GAGGGGATCGCCCTGCACGCCTTCGAGGGCAAGACCCCGTTCACGCCGGAGACGCTCGCCAAGATCGAGCAGCTGCGTGACGTGTACGGCCTGGCCCTCACCGCCGCCGACGCGCACACCAAGGAGGAGCAATGAACGTGGCGATCAGCGGACAGTTCACCGTCGCCCGCCCACCGGCCGAGGCGTTCGAGCTGTTCACCGCCCGCGGCGAGGAGCGCTGGGTGCCCGGTTGGCGCCCCCGGTTCCCGGCCGCCGCCGACGTCGACGACACCGCGCCCGGCACCGTCTTCGAGACCGACATGCACGGCCGCACCACCACGTGGGTCGTCGTCGAGCGCGTCGGGAACAGCCGGATCCGGTACGCCCGCATCGTCCCCGGCGACACCGCCGGCACCGTCACCGTGGAACTGGCGGGCGATCAGCACAGCGACGTCACCGTCACCTACGAGCTGACGGCGCTCACCCCGTCGGCGATCGAGCCCTTGCGCGGCTTCGCCGCGCACTACCCCGAGATGATGCGGCAGTGGGCCGATGCGATCGCCGCGAGCCTCACCCGGTAGGCGGCGCTACCCGTCGGCGTCGTCGGGCTTGGTGTCGGTGTCGCGGCCGTGCGCGCGCCGGCGGACCTCGCGCTCGGCCTCCTTGCGCGCCTCCTTGGCCGCCCACCGCTGCGGTTCGCCGGCGATCAGCCCGCGCAGCGTCTGCACGAGGAGGAGCGCGCCCCACGGGCCGGCCACCCAGATCGGCCAGAAGTATGCGCCCTCGCCGCTGAACACCGACGTGACGAACCAGATCAAGGTGCACACCACGACGACGCTGATCCAGCCGTCCCACTGTTTCACCACCCAGCGCCGGGTGGCGTCGGGATACTTCCCGTCGGCGGTGGGCCGCCAGGCGGCGGCGTTGTCCGCTGCGGTCGCGGCCGGCACGACCTGCGACTGCGACGGCGGTGTCACGCCCGGCAGGTCGGCGATCAGGGCGTCGAGGTCGGCGTAGGTGCGGGCGGCGTACGCCTGGCGCAGCCTGTCGTCGTACTCGTGGAGGTTGAGCCGTCCCTCTTCCAGCGCCACGCGCAGGCGCTCGGCGACCCGCTCGCGATCGGCGTCACCGGCCCGGAAACTCGCCGCATCCACGCCGTTGATTCTCCCACGGGTCGATGCGGTCGGCTCGGGCCGTGACCGGCGCGCCCGCGGCGCGCCGGTCACCTGTCGTCAGCAGCTCGTCGGGGCGGGCTGGTTGGCGAACCGGGCGGTCAGGTAAGACACCACCTCGCCCATGGCGGCGTACAGGACCGTGTCGTGGTCCTTCCCGGCGTACGCGGAGAGCTTCGTGGGGACGGTGTTGACCGCGCACTCCTCGCTCAGCAGCGCCTCGGTGATCCCGAGCGGGATCGTCTCGTCGACGTCGCCCTGCACCAGCAGCACCGGCGCGGTGTTGGCCTGCTGGGCCGGGTTGCTGCGGGCGAGCTTGGCGACGAAGCTTTGCGGCAGCACGCCGCCGATCACCATCTCCTCCGCGGTCAGGTCCGCGTAGGCGGCGAGCACCTCGTTGAAGCAGCCGCTCGCGAGCGTCCCGGTCAGGTTCAGCGCCGGCGCGGCGAGGATGTTCTGCGGCTTCACGCTCGGGTCGACGACCGAGAGCCCGTACACGGCGAAGGCCAGGTAGCCCTGCCCCGGTGTACCGGGGATGGCCGGGCCGATGAGGTCCAGGTTGGACGCCGGCGCGATCGCGACCACGCCCTTGAGCTGGAGGCCCGTTCCATAGGTGTCGGCGATCTCGCCGGCGAACAGCGCGGCCTGGCCGCCCTGGGAGTGGCCGGCGACGGCCCACGAGGTCGACAGCAGCGGGTTCAGGTTGCGGGCCGCCCGCACCGAGTCGATCACGGCGCGGCCTTCGCTGTCGCCCACCAGGTACGGGTGTCCGCCCGGCGTGCCGAGTCCCGGATAGTCGGTGGCCGTCACGGTCCAGCCCTGGGTCAGGTAGGACACGAGCGTGTCGGCGTAGTTGTTGTACGTGGGGTCCGGGAACAGGTTCGGCTGGCCCGACGGCGCGCACTGGTCGGCGAGGCCGGCGGTGCCGTGCGCCCAGGCGATCGTCTTGGTGGCGCCGGCCGGGTGGGTGAGGAGGTAGTACGGCTTCGGCGTCAGCACCGCGCCGGAGACGGTGATCGCGCGGTTGTTCGAGTCACGGGAGACGTAGGTGATCCGCTTGCCGGTGGCGACGTTGGCGAGGGCGGCCGACAGCTGCATCGTCCTGGTCGACAGCACCTTGCCCGGCGGGTTCGTCGCCGAATCCGTGGTGGCGCCGTCGGCGAATGCCGCCGCCGGCGCGTACATGAGCGTCACCGCGCCGATCAGGACCGCCAACAGGGCACTTCTCCGGATAAACAGGGGTAATCCGGCCCACGTTGATGTCATGCGAGTCTCCTTTTGGGTCCGTCCAACATCGAGTCGCATCGCGGTTTGCTCACTATAAGCTCTCGATCGGCCACGCATTGCATAACTAGAATATTTCCCGACGCGATTGCCCGAACGGTCCACACAGGTCTGTGGGCCACTATTGGCGCGTGTCTCCCCGCCGTCGTCTCGTCATCGGTGCGGCGCTGGCCATGGTGTTGGCGCTGGCCGTCGTCGTCGCCGTCCAGCTGATCGGCAAGCGTGCCCGCACCGGCACGCCCGACCAGGCCCGGCCCGGCACCGTGCTGCTGGTACCCGGCTACGGCGGCGGCACCGGGGGCCTGCGGGTGCTCGCCGATTTCCTGACGGCCGCCGGCCGCACCGCGCGCATCGTCACGCCGCCGGGCGACGGAACGGGCGACCTGCGCGCCCAGGCCGACACGCTGGAGAAGGCGGTCGACGACGCGCTGAACGACGGCGCGCCGTCGGTCGACATCGTCGGATACTCGGCCGGCGGCGTGGTCACCCGGCTCTGGTTCGACCGCCACGACGGGACGACGGCAGCCCGCCGCGTCGTCACGCTCGGCTCGCCCCTGCACGGCGCGAAGATCGCCGCGACGGGCGCAGCGCTGGCCCCGGACGCCTGCCCGCCCGCCTGCCAGCAGCTCGCGCCCGGCAGCGACCTGCTGACCCGGCTGAACCGGAAGCCGGCGCCGGTGCCATGGCTGTCGGTGTGGACCGAGAACGACGAGACGGTGCGGCCGCCGGACTCGGCCCGCCTGGACGGCGCGGTGAACCTGCCGATCCAGAGCATCTGCCCCGACGTCACGCTCGCCCACTCGCAGCTGCCGAACGATCCACTGGTGTCCAAGCTGGTGCTGCGCGCCATCGGCTCCGGTCCGATCGACGTGCCCACCGACTGCGCGGCCCTGCGCGCTGCCGCTTAGCCCATACGGGGTGTGGGCGGGCCCGGCCCGCCCACGCCGGCGGTGATCAAGCCCGATCCGAGCACTTAGCTCGTCACGTCGCGCGTCTTGAAGTTCGCCCACGCCGCGCCGAGCAGCACCGCCACGTAGACCAGTTGCAGCGCCGCGCCACGCTCGATGTCGCGCCAGAAGATGGGCTCGCGGAAGAAGTCGATCCAGGCCAACCAGTAGCGCGTCGGCAGATAGGGTTTCACGCCCTCGGCCGCGTCCAGCGTCACCAGGACCTGGCTCGTCACCAGCACCGCGAGCGCACCCATCGCGGCGCCCAGCGCGGAATCGGCGAGCGTCGACAGGAACAGCGCGATCGCGGCGACCCCGAGCATCGACAGTGTGATGTAGCCGATCGTGCCGAGGATCCGCAGGCCGAACTCGGCCGGCGAGATGACGTCGCCGGACAGCGACGTGACGTCCGGCGGCAGCAGCACCACGCCGCCCGTGTTGGCCGCGCCGGTACCGAGCATCAGCACCCCGGTGAGGTACGACGTCACCACCACCATCGCGATCGCGAACAGCACGAACGCGATCATCGAGATCAGCTTCGCGACCAGCAGCCGGGTCCGGCCCACCGGCCGGATCAGCAGGTAGCGCAGCGTTCCGGTGGTCGCCTCACCGGCGATCGAGTCGCCGGCCAGCACCGCCACCGCCACCGGCAGGAACACCGGCAGCACCAGCGCCATCGCGGCCGCCGGGTAGAGCGCGCCGTTGGCGAGCACCGCCGACAGGAACGCGCCGCCCTGCCCGGGCGGCGGCGGGATCCGCGTGGTCGCGAGGAATATCGCGACGATGAACGGCAGCAGGCACAGCAGCCCGACGATGACGTACATGCGCGGACGGCGGAACAGCTTCGCCAGCTCGACGGCGATCACGGTGCCCCCTGAATGCGGCCGCTTGACCGCGGGCTCCGCTCCGCTGCGCCCGCTGGCGGCCGCTGCTCATCGACCCGGTCGGAGCTGGTCGTCGTCGCCTCCAGCACCACGTCCTCCAGCGACCGGTGCTCGCGCCCGAGCGAGGTCACCCGGATGTCCTCGGCCACCAGCCGCGCGTTGAGCTCCGCCGGATCGTCGTGGCGCACCACGAGCCGATCGCCCTCGCGCGACTCGACCCGCCCGTCGAGCACCGCGTGCGCGCGCTCGGGGTCCGATGTGGACAGTACGACCCGGCCGGTGGGCCCGCGCAGCGTCGCCAGCTCGTCCTGGAGCACCAGCCGGCCCCGGTCCATGACGCCGACCCGGGTGCAGAGCTGCTCCACCTCCGCGAGCAGGTGGCTGGACAGGAACACGGTGGTGCCGGCCGCGTTCAGCTCCGTCATCAGGTCGCGGATCTCCCGGATGCCGCGCGGATCCAGGCCGTTGGTCGGCTCGTCGAGGATCAGCAGGCGCGGCTCGCGCAGCAGCGCGGCCGCGAGGCCGAGCCGTTGCCGCATGCCCAGCGAGTACGCCTTCACCGGGCGCCTGTCGATGCCGGCGAGGCCGACGCGGTCCAGCGCCTGCTCGATGCGACGCCGCCGGGATCCCCGCCGTCCACCAGGGCCGGCCGCGTCGAACAGCGCGAGGTTCGTGCGGCCGGACAGGTGCGGGTACGCGGCCGGGCTCTCCACCATCGCGCCGATCAGCGGCAGCACCTCGTGCGCCCGGCGCGGCACCGGCTGCCCGAGCACCTCGATGGAGCCGCGGGTCGCGTAGACGAGGGCCAGCAGCATGCGCACGAGGGTGGTCTTGCCGGAGCCGTTCGGGCCGAGCAGGCCGTACCGGTCGCCCTCCCGCACGTCGAGGTTCACCTCGTCGACGGCGAGCGTGCGGCCGTACCGCTTGGTGAGGTCGACCGTCGTGATCATCTGCGGGCTCCCGCCAGTTCGGCGCCGACGCGCTGCATGACCTCGGCGTCCACCAGCCCCGCGACGAGGTAGGTGGTGCGGCTGACCTCCGAGCGGACCACCAGCACCGACAGCAGCGGCGCCGCGATCAGCGCCAACTGCCCGCCGCTCACCTGCTGGCGCGATCCCCAGTTGCCGGCGATCCGCAGCGCGTCGCGGGAGACCTCGCGCGCCAGGGGCACGACGAGGATCTGGGTCAACCCGACGCCGTACACCTCCCCGGTCTGGAACCGGATCACGAACTGCCGAGCCTCACCGGGCGCGGGCTCCGTTCCCGGCTCGACCGTCTCGGTGCGCTTGCGCTCCAGGCCGGCGAGCTGGTCCGGGCTGATGAAGTTGTCGCCGAAGATCGCGGACCGGTCGTCCGGGTCGACGTGGCTGAACGACACGCCCTCGCGCCGGGTCGGCGGCACCAGCGCGTCCTCGGTGGGCGCGGTCTGGCGCAGGTCGAGGAACCGGGAGACGAGGATCGGCCGCTCCGCGTTGCGCGCGGTGACCGCGACCGAAAGCGGCAGGCCGGTGCGCGGGTCGGCCCAGATGTCGATGTGCCCCACGGTGCTGTGCGGGTCGGCCGAGGTCAGTCGCAGGCCGGGCGCGGAGACGCCGGCGATCCGCTTGCCCGGGATCGATGCGACGGGGTCACCCGCGCCGATCGAGAGCAGCCGGCGGGCCAGTTCGGGCGGCATCAGGTCGGCCCCGCGCGGCAGGCGCGTCGTCGGCTCGCCGTAGCGCTGGGTGAACACCGGCTCCCTGTCGTTGCCCACGATCTGCACCAGCGCGCCGACCGGCACGGCCTCGGTGTACGTGAGCCGGTTGGCGCCGTAGTCCCAGCTGACGACGTTGCCCCGCTCGTAGTAGACGCCGCGCTCCGAGCCGGTGTCGATGACGTCGACCCGCCACCGGTCCTTGCCCGCGTGCCAGGCCCGCATCCGGGTGCTGCCGCTCAGCAGCGAGGCGACCTGGCCCAGCTTGGGCAGTTCCGGCAGCCCCAGCGTGCCGACGCTCTCCGCGTACCCCTGGTACGGCCGCCCCGCCGAAGCCAGGATCTTCGCGGTCAGCGCGGCCGGGGCGACGCTCGGCGCGCCGGACGGCCGCGCCGACACGGCGACCGGGATCGCGGCGAGCACCGCCACCGCCGCCAGCACGGCGAGCCATCTGCGGCGCGCCTCGCGCCGGACAACCGTCATCGTGTACCCATCTGTCGGGTTCGCCGGATCGGGTCTTGACCCTGTCGGTCCATCTACCTTTACACGCGCTGCGGTGGTGCCCCGGTTGTCTAAGATGCCCGGGTGCGTGATCAGGTGGCGGATTCCGTCCGGGACTGGCTTCGGGATCCGGAGGCGCCGCGCCGGCTGGTCATTGCGCTGCCGCCGGGCGCGGTGGTCGAGCCGGTCGCGGCCGCCGTCGCGCAATGTCTGGATCCCGACGCCGTAGCGCTGCACACCATCGGCGGTCAGCTCACCGGTGGCGGGCTGGACTGGCGGATGGACATGCACCGGCGGGCGGTGGTGCTCGGCCCCGCCGACGCGCTGGTGAGCCGGGCGCTGAACCGGGGCCTGGGCGCCCACCGCGACCTGTGGCCGATCGAGTTCGCGCTGCTGACCAACGGCGCACACTGGATCGTCACCGATCCGGGCCACTGTCCACAGTCGACTGTCACGCTGGGACGGTTGGTCGAGTTCGCGCGGCACTGGCCCACCGCCGAGCCGTTGCGGCTGACGACGCTCGCCCGGCCGGCCGCGCCCACCACCACGCTGGTCCACGCGCCGGGCGATGCCGCCGCGCTCGCCGCGTCGGCCGTACGCCGGCACCGCGCGGGCCACGGGTCGACGCTGCTCGTGCTGCCCGGCCTCGCCGAGGCGCGGGCCGCCCACGCGGCGCTCCCGGACGCCGCCGAGCGCACCCTGGTGCACCCCTACTACCGGCCGGCCGACCGGGCCCGCGCGGTGGCCCGGCTCGCGATCGCCGACCAGATCGTGGTCGCCACCGAGGCGGCGGCCGTCGGTCTCCAGGCCGCCGTGCGGCTCACCGCCACCATCCCGAAGCGACCGCCCCGCCCACTGTCCCTTGTGGACTTCGAGGACGTGCGGACCTGGTTCGACACGGACACCGATGGGTCCACTGTGGACGATTACGTCCTCGACGACGGTGGCGAGGCACACGTCGCGTTCGCGCACTGGACCCCCGTCGACGCATCCGGGCGTCCGCCGGCCGACGTCCGCGTCCCCGACGCGACGGCGCGCTGCCGCGCGCCGCTCGCGGAGGTCCGGGCGCTCGCGGCGCGGACGCCGGTCTGGCGGTTCGACCCGGCCGCGGAGGGCTGGACCGCGATCGGCGACGGCGCGCCGCCCCGCCCCGGCGAGGTGCTGCTCGCCGCGGCCGGCGCCGGCGGCTACGACCCGGCAACCGGCGTCGACGCGGCGGCGACCGCACCCGTCCCCGACTGCCCGTCGCTGGATCCCGTGCCGGCCATCGGCCGGGTCGACGGCACCGGATGGCTGACCCTGGACCGGCACAGCACCGACGTCCGCGACCAGGCCCGCGCGCTGCTCGTCGCGATCGACCCGGATCTGCCGCCGGCCGTGCGCGACGCGGTGGCGACCGCCGGGTACGCCCACGACGCCGGAAAGTGGCACCCCGTCTGGCAGGACGCCCTGTGTGCGCTCGCCGGCGACGACGAACGCGAGCAGGTGGCGGCGGGCCGGCCATGGGCGAAGTCGGGCATCGAGGGGCGCCTGGAGTTCGCCGACGGCGCGCGGTTCCGGCACGAGTTGGCCTCGCTGATGCTGCTCGACGGCCCGCTGCGCGGCGTGCTCGCCGGTGCGGATGATCCGGATCTGGTGCGCTACCTGGTGCTGGCGCACCACGGCAAGCTGCGCCAGCGAATCGACCCGTCGGACCTGGGCGTGGTGCCCGGACGCGTCACGGCGACGCCCGCGATGTTCGGCCAGCCGGCCGCGGCGCTGACCGAGGATGTGACGACATTTCTCGACGGCTCCTGGACCCGTACCGTCGACGACCTGCTGGCCCGGTACGGCCCGTTCCGGCTGGCGTACCTGGAGACGCTCGTGCGGATGGCCGACTGGCGCGCCAGCGCCCGCCGCGGCAGCCCGGCCTAAACCGTGGAAACGTGCTCCAGCAGCCACGTCTGTGCGTCGAGTTCGCCCATCGGCCGGGCGAACAGGTAGCCCTGCCCGTACTCGCACGTCGTGTCGACGAGCAGGTCGAGGTCGTCCGGGGTCTCGATGCCCTCGGCGACGACGGCGAGCTGCAGCGTGTGTGCCAGCCGGACGATGCCCTTGACGAGCTCGTACTGCGACGGGGACGTCGTGATCGTGTCGACGAACGACTTGTCGAGCTTGACGATGTCGACAGGTACCCGGTGCAGGTAGCTCAACGACGAGTACCCGGTGCCGAAGTCGTCGATCGCGATCCGCACACCGGCGGCCCGCAGCGCGTCCAGGTCGGCCCGGATCCGCTCCTGGTCCTTGTCGCTGAGCAGCAGGCTTTCGGTGATCTCGATGATCAGCGAGGTCGCGGGCAGCCCGGACGCCGCCAGCTCCGCCATGACCAGGTCCACGAAGCCCGGGCTGTGGAACTGTCGGGGCGAGACGTTCACCGCCACGTACGGCGGACGGGCGCCGGCCAGCTCCCGCCACGTGCGGGCCGCGGTGATCGCGGTGCGCAGGACCCACTGGCCGACCTGGACGATCAGCCCGCTGTCCTCGGCGATGTCGATGAAGTCCAGCGGCGGGACCATTCCGCGGGTGGGGTGCTGCCAGCGGATCAATGCCTCGAAGCCCTCGGTGCGCCCGGTGGCGAGGTCGACCACCGGCTGGTACGCCAGGATGAACTCCCCGTTGCTGATCGCCTGGTCCAGCGCGGCGTGCAGCTGCAGGCGGTCGAGGATCCGGGTGTGGAGGGTGGCCTCGTAGCGGCACCAGCGGCCCTTGCCGTCGCCCTTGGCCATCGCCAGCGCGACGTCGGCCCGGCCCAGCAGCTCCGCACCGTCGGCCGCCTCCCCGGTGGTGACCATGCCGACGCTGGCATGACAGACGACCGAGCCGCAGGTGAGCGTGAACGGCTCGTCGAAGGTGGACACGATCCGTTCGCCGAGCTGTTCGAAGCCGTGCGTCCCGTCGACCGCCTCGACGAGGACGCCGAACTCGTCCGCGCCCATCCGCGCGACGCCGTGCTGCGGCGTGACCGCGGCCACGAGCCGTTGGCCGACGGCCGCGAGCAGCTCGTCGCCGGTGTCGTAACCCATGGTGTCGTTGATGACCTTGAAGTTGTCCAGGCCGATCAGGAGCACGCCGGCCGTCGTCGGGGTGCCGTTGACGGCGGCGACGGCCCGCTCCAGCCGCTCCGTGAACAGCGCCCGGTTCGGCAGGCCGGTGAGGGAGTCGTAGTACGCGCGGTGCAGCAGTTCCCGCTCGAGCCGCCGGTGCTCGGTCACGTCGCGCAGGGTGATCACGACGCCCGCCACCGTCGGCTCGTGCCGCAGGTCGCGGCAGGACGCCTCGACCTGCACCGGCCGGGATCCGGCGCGGACCGTCCAGTCGGTGAGGTCGGAAGCGCTGCGGCCGGCGCGCGCCGCAGCGAGCGTCGCGACCGCGCTGTCCTGCGACTGGGGATCGATGAGTTCGAGCAGCGGCACACCGACGATGTCGGTGGCACCGAAGATCGTCTCGGCCGACGGGCTGGCGTACCGCACCCGGTCGCCGTCGTCGAGGATCATGATCACGTCGGTGGCGTTGAGCACGAGCGTGCGGAAGTACACCTCGCTCTCGCGGCGCACGATCTCCGCGTTCGCGGCCAGGCCGTCCAGCGCCAGGACGGCCTGCGCGGCGAGCACCTGTACCGCCTCCTGCAGCGCCACCAGGGCCGCGTCGTCGGCCCCGACGTCCAGGTGGCCGCTGATCCGGCGCCCGGGCAGCGTGCAGCGCAGCAACAGCTCGAAGCCCGCCCTGTCGTCACCGGCGTCCAGCCCGAGGACCCGCGTGGGCACGATGCGCATCTCCGGGACGGCGTCCGGGTCGACGTCGGTGTCCGACTCGGTGACCGAGATGCCGACGTGGTGGGTGGTGTTCGGGGGCAACAGGTCGGCGATCGCGGCCCGGACGGAGGCGGAGACCTCCGCGGCGGAGGTGGCGCCCAGCATCGCGGCGCCGGCGCGACGCAGGCCCGTCTCCCGCGCCACCATGAGCCGGTGGACCGTGACCACACCGGCCAACCGGGCGACGACCAGGCCGAACAGCACCGCGCACAGCACGCCGATCATGACGGCGTCCTTGACCTCACCGGTGAACGCCTCGGTGAGCAGCACGGCCGGCGGGATCAGCGACGCGGCACCGAGCATGACCACCCGGCCGCGGCCGGCCTGGGTGGGTCGCAGCACGCGTGGCTCGGTCAGCCCGACCATCGACGGGTGGATCGCAGCGGCCCCGATCGCGGCGTAGAAGAACACGTAGACGGCGTCGGTCAGGCCGCCAAGCTGGTAGGCGTTGTTGAGCTGGAGTGCGCCGTACACAACGTCGCCCATCAGGAGCAGGCCGAGCCCGGTGGTGAGGAGGACGACGCTGCGGCTGCGCCCGAACGCGGTGGCCATGCGGACCAGCACGGTGACCAGCAGCACGTCGCACAGCGGGTAGGCCACCGCGATGACCTTCTCGACGAGCGTCAGGTCCGGCGTCTTGATCAAGGGGTTGATCAGGAAGATCCAGGACAGCAGCCCGACTCCGCAGGTCAGGGTGACCGCGTCCAGGAGGCTGGCGCGGTCCCGCACCGCGGCGCCCGAGCGCAGCAGCCGGATCAGGCCGAACCCGAGCAGCGGGTAGACGGCCAGGTAGAAGGCGTCCCCCAGCGAGGGGAACGGATCGGCGACGCCCTGCACGTCGGTCAGGTACATGTTGATGACGTCGCCGGCGGCGAACGCGAAAACGGCGGCCGCTACGAAGATCCACGGGCTGCGCCGGCGGGGACGGTGGTGGACCACCCCGAATCCGATCGCCGCCACCGTCGCCAGGCCCTCTCCGGCCACGAACGTCAGGTGTGCGGCGGGGACGCTGAAATACAGAACAGCGAGCACGGCCATCGAGAGCCCGTACCCGATCATGACCCGACGTGCCACACCGATCCCCCGCGTCGACCCGGGCGAGCGACGACCGCTCCACGAGCGGGTCCTCGCCCCGTGCCCTATCGGCGCGGGAAGGGATCTGATGAGCGTTTCGGGACCGGCCACCGTAAGTTATCGCCCTCCCCCACGGCCATTGGCCGTCAGCAGGACCACACCAGTGCAGTCGTAGTCAATCATGAGCTGGTCGGGTGGTAGCCGGGTGATCGTGAGGTTGTCGGTCAACGGACCGAAGACCTCTTCGATGGTGTCGACGTCGATCGGGTAGGCCGGCCAACTCGGGCCGGCGCGCATCTGGTAGCGGCGTAATCCTGCCATGAACGCGGCCACTAGGTGACCACCCGGTCGTACAGACTCGACGAACGCTCGGCAGAACGCCGCAAACTCCGCGGCGTCCTCGGTCACGCCCTCCGCAACGAAATGCATCGACGCCAGGTCGTAGTTCAGGCCCACGGTCGCCGTCCGGGCGTCGCCGTGAGCCGGATGCACGCGGCGCAACGCCTCCTCCATGGTCGGCGGCAGGTCGGGGTTGTGCCGCCGGCAGAGGTCGTAGAAGGGCTGCCAGGTCCGGTCCGGACCGTCGCTGACCTGCCGCCGCAGGTACGCCAGGTTCGTCGCGCCGCGCTCGACCGCGTCGATGTGCCGGCTGGCGCCGGCCGCCAGCAGGAGCGGGTACAGGTTCGGGCCCGCGCCAAGCTCGACGGTGCGAAGGAGGCTATCGGGCGGGAATCGCCGATAAAACGCCGAATGGTGCTCGATGACCTGGGCGTCCGGAACCGCAACTTCGCCGTAGATTTCGTCGATATAGTCCGCCGTGGGCCAGTCGTCCCAGTCGACGTCGTCGTTGCCCCACGGCCGATCCGGGCCGCCGCTCATCCGTGCCTCCCTGCTGGCCGGCCGGTCGCTACGAGCAGAATCCGCCGTCCACTCGCAGCACCTGGCCGGTGATGTAGGAGGCGGCCGGGCTGAGCAGGAACGCGATGGGCTCGGCGATCTCGTCGGGGCGGCCGATCCGCGCCATCAGCGTAGGCCGGACCGCCTCCTCCGTGTCGTACCCAGCCCGCACGGCCCGAGACACCAGCGGCGTGTCTATCAGGCCGGGCGCCACGCAGTTCACCCGCACGAGCGGCTCCCGGTAGATCTTCGCGAACGCCTGGGTGCTCGTGATCACCGCCGCTTTCGTCGCGGAGTAGATCGGATCGGCCGGCTCGCCGATGATCGCGTCGATGGACGCGACGGTCACGATCGACCCGCGCCGGCTCGACTCCTGGATCAACCGGCCGAGGATGTCAAGGCAGTAGTGCGTGCCTAGCTGGTTCACAGCGATGGTCCGGCCGACGGTGGCGTCCGTCTGCCCGCCGTCGGTGGAGACGGGAGCGACGCCGGCGTTCGCGACCAGGTGGTCCAGCCTGCCGAAGCGGGCCCGGATCTCGCCGGCCAGCCGGTCGACGGCGGCCCGGTCGGCCACGTCGGCCCGCAGGAAGACATGGCCGGCGACGCCGTCGAGGGCGCCGTCGGCAGGCGGGCGGCTGGCGTTGCAGACAACGGTGGCGCCACGCCGGGCGAGCAGGGTCGCCGTGGCCAGACCGATGCCGCTCGTCGCGCCGGTCACCAGGGCCACTGCACCGTCGAAATCCACGTGCCTCAATATCCCACACCCGGCGTCCGCGGGCCCGCGGACGCCGCCGCGACCGCGGCCAGGTCGCGCCAGTCGTCCTCGAGCGGCGCCTCGGCGCGCGGGTGGTCGGGGTTCGTGTCCAGCACGATGTACTCGGCGCCGAGGTCGGCGAGCGTCAGCACGTCGGCGACGACCTGTTCCAGGCTGCCCTCGCCGGGCCGGCGCTCCCCGTCGGGCAGGCCCGCGGGCTTCACGTGGGTCCGCATGCGCGGCGCGAACGCAGGCACCGGCCGCCCGGCGTCGGCGGCCGCCGCCCGCAGCGCCGGCAGTCCGGTGTCGCGCAGCCAGGCATGCTCGGCGTTGTTGGGGTGCCACGCGTCGCCGAACCGGGCCGCCCGGCGGATCGCGGCCGGGCTGGTGCCGCCCACCCACACCGGCGGGTGCGGCTCCCGCGCGGGCCTCGGCCCGGTGCCGACGTCGCGGTAACTCGCGAACCGGCCGTCCAGCGAGACGACGTCGCCGGTCCAGGCCGCGACGATCGCGGCCAGGTACTCGTCCATGATCGCGCCGCGCCGCGCGAACGGGACGCCGAGCGCGGTGTACTCGGGCTCCGACCAGCCGACCCCGACGCCGAACACGAACCGGCCGCCGGTGAACCTGTCGATGTTCGCCGCCATCCGGGCCACCAGCAGCGGATGCCGGTACGGCAGCACGGTCACCGTCGTGCCGAGCAGCAGCCGGTCGGTCGCCGCGCCGAGCCAGGCCAGCGTCGCGAACGGGTCGTAGAACGGCGTCGGGTACAGGTCGACGACGTCGGGCGTCGGCGCCACGTGGTCGGAGACCATCGCCAGGTCGAACCCGGACTCCTCCGCGAAGCGGATCCACCCCAGCAGGTTCTCCGGCGTCGCCGTCGGCCCGTAGTTGCGGACGTTGACGCCCAGCCGCGGCGTCATGCGTGCCCGATCGTCATCCGGAAGAGCCTAGACCGAGACACGTCGATCGGCGGCTACGCTCGTCCGCGTGACGGGGATCGTGGAGTCGACCGAGGCGCACACCCTCCTGGACGAGCTCACCAGGACGGTCGGGCGCGCGGACCCGTACCCGCGCTATGCCCGGCTGCGCGAGATCTCGCCGCTGGTGCGGGCCCCCGACGGCGCCCTCGTGGTCACCCGGTACGGCGAGTGCTCCGCGCTGACCCGCGACTCCCGGCTCGGCCACATGGCGCCCGACATGCTGGCGTTCTTCGGCTACCCGGACTGGGCCGAGCACCCGTCGCTGCGGCTGCTGTTCACGAGCATCCTGCTGCTCAACCCGCCCGACCACACCCGGCTGCGCCGGCTGGTCAGCGGCACGTTCACCGCCCGCCGGGTGCAGGCGTTGCGGCCGGCGATCACCGCGATGGTCGACGACCTGCTCGACGAGCTGGACGGAGCCGGGAGTGCCGGCGGCGTCGACTTCGTCGGCGCGTTCGCGTTCCCGCTGCCCGTCAACGTGATCGGTGAGCTGCTCGGCGTCCCGGCGCCGGACCGGGCCCAGTTCCAGGGGCTCGTCCGGGACTGGACGCAGGTGCTCGAGGTGGTCAACGGCGAGGTCCTGCGCGCCGCCGACCCGGCCGCCGCGACGATCCGCGAGTACCTCGCCGGCCTGGCGGCCGAGCGCCGGCGCGAACCGGGCGACGACCTGCTGAGCGCGCTCGTCGCGACCGGGGACGCCGGTGACCAGCTCACCGAGGACGAACTGCTCACGATGGCCGCGCTGCTGTTCGCCGCCGGCTTCGAGACCACGACGAACCTGCTCGGCAACGGTCTCGTCGCGCTGCTGCGCAACCCCGACCAGCTGGCCGCCCTGCGGGAGCGGCCCGACCTGGCCGTGCCGGCCGTCGAGGAGCTGCTGCGGTACGACTCGCCGGTGCAGATCGTCAGCCGGATCGCGCTGCAACCGGTCGCGATGGCGGGCGTCGATCTCGAGGCGGGCGAGCGCGTCGTCGCCTACCTGGGCGCCGGGAACCGCGACCCGCAGCGCTTCCCGGAGGCGGAGCGGCTGGTCCTGGACCGCCGCGACAACGCGCCGCTGTCGTTCGGCGGCGGCATCCACTACTGCCTCGGTGCGCCGCTGGCCCGGCTGGAGGCGCAGGTGGCGCTGCCCGCGCTGGTGCGGCGCTTCCCGGCGCTGGCCCTCGACGGCGAGCCGGAGCGCCGCGACAGCCTGAGCATCCGCGGCTACACCCGCCTCCCGATCACGACCCGATAACCGTCGACCCGGGCCGGCCGGAGCGGTCGGCACAGCGGGTCGCCGGTACGGTGAATCGGGCACCCGGCATGATGGCACCGCAATCGAGTCATCGGATGACGTATCCGTCCAGGAGGACAGGTGGCAACGAACCACGTGCAGGTGCGCCGCGCGGAGCCGGCGGAGGCCGCGGCCCTGACCGACACCATGTCGGCGGCGTTCATGGCCGACCCCGTCGCGAACTGGTGCTTTCCCGACCCGGCCGAGCGGCCACGGCTGCATCCGGCGTTCTTCGGGGCGTTCGTCGACCTGATCCTCGCCACCGGCCGGGCGTACACCACCGACGGGTACCGGGGCGTGGCCCTGTGGCTGGACATAGACGTGGAGGCGCCCGCCGACGACGACCCCGAGCTCGCCGCGAAGCTCGAGGGCGGCCTGGACGCCGAGTCGCTCAAGCGCTTCGCGATCCTCGACGACCTGATGACCGGTAACCACCCGTTCGACCGCGACCACGCCTACCTGGCGTTTCTCGCTGTGCACCCGGACCACCAGGGCACCGGCATCGGCACCGCGATGCTGCGGCACCGCTACACCGAACTGGACCCGGCCGGCCGGCACGCGTACCTGGAGGCCAGCAGCGACCGCAACGCCCGGCTGTACGAGCGGCTCGGCTTCCGGCACGTGCGCACCCCGCTGCTACTGCCCGACGGGCCGCCGCTCTACCCGATGTGGCGCGACGCGGCCTGATCCTCCCGGAGGTCGGCGGGCACGCTGGCGCGCAGGGCGGCGGTCAGCGCGCTGACGGCCGGGTGCCCGTCGGCACCGCTGCGGTAGGCGATCCGGGTCTGCCGGTGCAGCGGCAGCGCGGTCAGCCGCACTCCCGGCGGTGGGTCGACGACCGCCAGCCGGGGCACGAGCGCGACCCCCTGGCCGGCGGCGACGAGCGCGAGCACGGTGTCGAACTCGTCGATCCGGTGCCGGACGCTGGGCCGGAAGCCGGCCGCCTGGCAGGCCCGCACCGTCATCGTGTGGCACATCGTGCCCGGTGTCGCGGTGATCCAGGCGGAGGCGCGCTGACCGGCAAGGTCGACGTCCAGCGGCCCACCGGCGCCGACGGCGCCGACGGCGCCGACGGCGCCACCGGTGCCGACGACGCCGGTGGCCGCGGGCGTCGCGAGGTACATCGGCTCCACGCACAGCGCATCGGTGGTCACCCCGGGCGCCGGCACCTCGGGGACGAAGTCGTACCGGTGCACCAGCGCGACGTCGACCTCGCCGGCGCGCAGGGCGTCGGCGACCAGGGCCGGGTCCAGCTCGGAGACCATCGGCTCCAGACCCGGGTGCCGGCGCGCCAGCTCCACGAGCGCGGCCGGGATCATCGAGCGGCCGGCCGTGGGGAACGTGCCGATGCGCACCGGCCCGGCCAGCCCGTGCCGCGCGCCGGCCAGGTCGGCCGCCGCCTCCTCCAGCCGCCGGAGCACGTCTTCGGTGTGCCGCACCAGCGTGAGCGCGGCCGGGGTGAGCGTCACCCGGCGGCCGGTGCGTTCCAGCAGCGGCACCCCGGCCTCCCGTTCGAGCGTGCTCAGCTGCTGCGAGACGGCGGAGGGCGTGTAGCGCAGCGCGTCGGCCACGGCGGCGATCGTGCCGCGCAGGGCGAGCTCGCGCAGCAGGCGCAGGCGGCGGACGTCGAGCATCAGGTCAGCTTACGCTCGCCTCAAGGAGCGTGAACTGGACCTACCGACCGTGCGCCCGCAGCCTGGACCGCATGACGATCCCCGGTGGCATCCACGTCCCGCTCATCACGCCGTTCACCGCCGGCGGCGCCGTCGCGACCGATGCGCTCGCGGCGCTCGCCCGCGACGTGCTCGCCGCCGGTGCCGCCGGCCTCGTCGCGCTCGGGACCACGGCCGAGCACGCCACACTGACGGAGGCGGAACGGCGCGTCGTGGTCGAGGTGTGCGCGACGGTCGCGCTCGCGCACGATGCCTTCCTGACGGTCGGAGCCGGCTCCAACGACACCCGCGCGACGGCGACGGCGCTCACCGAGGCGCCACCCGCGGCGGCGGCGCTGGTTCCCGTTCCCTACTTCAGCCGGCCCGGCGAGGCCGGCGTGCTGGCCCACTTCGCGCACCTGGCCGCCGCGAGCCCCGTCCCCTTGATCGTCTATCACATCCCGCACCGCACCGGGCAGGAGCTGAGCCCGGCCGCGCTGCGCGCGATCGGCGGCCTGCCGAACGTCGCCGGGTTCAAGTACGCCGCGCACGGCGTCGACGCGGCGACCGTCGCCCTGCTCGGCGACCCACCGCCCGACTGCGCGATCCTCGCCGGCGAGGACGCGGTGCTCGCGCCGATGCTCGCCCTCGGCGCGGCCGGCGGCATCGTCGCGACCGCGCACCTCGCCACCGCGCGGTTCGTCGATCTCGCGGCCGCCTGGGAGAACGGCGACGCCGCCTTGGCGCGCGACCTCGGGCACCGGCTGGCCCGGCTCTCGGCCGCGGTGTTCGCCGAACCGAACCCGGCCGTGCTCAAGGGAGTGCTGCACGCGCAGGGCCGGATCCCGACGCCCGACGTGCGCCTGCCGCTGCTGCCCGCGTCGAAGGAATCGGTGCAGCGGACGCTTGATCTCCTTTAGATCGACTGCCGGAGCGCACCCCGCACGTGGTCGAGCGTCAGCAGCAGGGAGTCGATCTCCTCGTCCGTGTTGGCGGCCGTGACCTGGATGCGGAA
>Ga0070664_100001626_pt1 | contig 17972 bp, 13 predicted proteins | sample KBSC73metaG_FD_65863 | JGI IMG/M metagenome (GOLD analysis project Ga0070664, IMG submission 65863) | Corn rhizosphere microbial communities from Kellogg Biological Station, Michigan, USA - KBS C7-3 metaG | ecosystem: Host-associated > Plants > Roots > Rhizosphere > Soil ... | reverse complement strand
CACAAATCCAACGGCAACAAACGGCGCCAATTCGTTTGCACGCGCGACTTCACGGGTGCTGGAAATCAATCCAGTAACACTGCAGCTCGTGTGGTCCTACGCAGCCCCGAGGTTTTATGGCTCCAATATCAGTGGGGCGCAACGATTGCCGAATGGAGATACGCTTGTTACCGAGGGTCCGACCGGCCGGTTATTCGAGGTGACCAAGGAAAGCCAGATCGTGTGGGAATACATCTATCCGCAGTTCAGTGGTGCACAATCCTCAAACTCGGTCTATCGAAGTTATCGACTCCCGTACGACTGGATTCCCCAGATCGAGCGGCCTAAAGAACGCGCCGTCGTGCCGCCGGCACTCGGTGGTTTCAGAGTGCCGTAACTCGGCTGCTCGCCGGATCCGAAACAGTCCATTGTTTCTGTAAGCGCGATCCAGGATTGCCCGCGTTGTCGCAATTGAGAACGGTGAAGGGTCATAGTAATAGTTTTCACTCGGTGGTATCTCGTATTAAGCCGTGCGGACAGAAGTTGGATACACTTCGACAACCATGCCACGGAATAAACTCATCGTGATCTTTTTCCTCGCCGTCTGCGGACAGGGCGTGGCTTTTGAGGGCCGCGTGCAGTCGCCGCCGAGCATGGTCACGGGCGCGTGTCATGTCAGCCCGATCGTTTCCAATCTCGATAGATCGGCGCACTTCTATCGCGACATCATCGGAATGGATCTGGTTCCGGCTTCGAGTCCTGCTCCCTTGCCCTGGGATGCCGATCCGGCGCATCTGACACTGCACGGCCTGCGCAAGGCTCGGCTCCGCTTTATCGATGTGCGCATGCCCGGCGTCCCCTGTGGCGTCGAACTCATGGAGTTTGCAGGAGCGGGGCAGCGCCCGGTTCATCGCCAGCTGCAGGATCCCGGAACCACGATGCTGATCCTGCTGGTCCGAGACATCAACGCAATTTTCACTCGCATCAAGGCCGCCAATGCAACCGTTCTTACGACGGGCGGAGCCCCGATTCTTGTCGGACCTTCGAAAACGGCTCGTGCCGTCATTGTCCAGGATCCGGATGGCCACTTCATTGAACTTGCTCAACTCGAACCGCTTCCACCGACATCGGCATCTGCTGCGAGTAATGTCATCGGAATTCGGCTGCGTATCACCGTCCCCGATGTCGACAAGGCAACGTCGTTTTACAGGCAGACGCTCGGCCTCGACTTGAAACCCGGCACCTTCACAAAGGACGAAAGCGTGATGGCGATGATGGGATTCCCAGCCGCTGCCGAATACCGAGTGGCAACGGCGGCGTTGCCGAACTCGTCGTTGATGCTCGAATTCATCGAATTCAAGGGAGTGGGAAAGACGAAGACGCTCGTGTCGCGCGTACAGGATTCCGGATCATATCGGCTTCAGTTGAACGTTCAGGATATCGACGCGGTTCTGGCGGCTCTGAATAAGGCGACATCGCGTGTTATTTCTTCAGGAGGCGTTCCGGTCCAGATGACTTTCGGCTCGAACTCATGGCGTCTTGCTGTGGCGCAGGATCCGAACAATTTGTTTCTTGTCATCCAGCAACGCCTGGATTGATAGGCTGCCCCACAACGGAACCAGGTTCTCATGGAGGACGGTAAGTATGATGATGCGTATTTCGAAAATTTGTTTGTCGCTAACTTTGTTCGTAACCGCAGTACCGGCGCTGGCGCACCACTCGTTCGCGGCGGAGTTCGACGCAAGCAAACCCGTGAAACTGACAGGTTCGGTGACGAAAGTCGAATGGGAGAATCCTCATGTGTGGTTCTACATCGACGTGAAAGATCCGTCCGGCAAGACCGTCAATTGGGGCGTGGAAATGGGCAGCCCGAATGGACTGATGCGTGTCGGGTGGGATAGGAAAACCATGAAGACTGGCGACGTTGTTACCGTCGAAGGCAGCCGCGCAAAGGACGATAGCAATAATGCGAACGCCAGAGTCGTCACGCTCGCCAGCTCCGGCAAAAGACTGTTTGCGGCATCCAGCCAGGGGCAACCTGGCCAGGGGCAACAATGATGCGCGCCGCCTATTCCCGGCTGCTTTTTCTCATCCTCCTTCTGGGTTTGCCCATCGCCTATTCCGCACAGTGGCTGCACTATCCAACGGCAGGCGTTCCGAGAAAACCCGATCGAAGTCCCAACCTGACAGCGCCTGCACCCCGATTGTCCGATGGGAAACCCGACTTCTCGGGCATCTGGCACACTGCCCGGCTTATCCCGTGCACGCCGGACGGCAACAAGTTTATCGACTGCGGCACCGAAATCGGAGGATCGCCGCTTGCGCTGGACCTCGGAACCGATATGCCCGGCGGTTTGCCATATCAGCCATGGGCGGCCGCCCTGGTGAAGGAGAGGAAAGCGGATCATGGCATCGACGATCCTCACGTTCGATGCCTGCCGGACAATCCGCCACGGCCGTGGGTGATGCCACACCTGGTCAAAGCGGTCCATACTCCCAGGCTACTGGTGCTGCTTTATGAGGTGAATGCAATGTACCGGCAGATTTTTGTCGATGGGCGCCCCTTGCCTGCCGACCCAAACCCCAGCTGGAATGGATATTCCACAGGCAAGTGGGAAGGGGATACTCTTGTGGTCCAGACAAACGGATTTCGGGATGACTTGTGGATCGATATGGCGGGCAGCCCGATGAGCGAGGCCGCTACCATGACCGAAAGGATGCGGCGGCCGAATTACGGTAGCCTCGAGCTTGAAATCACCATAAACGATCCCAAGACCTACACGCGTCCATGGACGGTCAAAATGACGCAGCACATCGAACTCGATACCGAGTTGATTGATGAAGTCTGTCTGGAGAACGAAAAATCCTATCAGCGCCTTCAATCGATCCGGCCAAAGAAATGAAGACGAGCCCATTGCCTGTCGATGACTGGATTCACATCGCCAGCAGTTATTATTTGGCGCCCGCCCGCAGTTTGGACGCTGTCGCACATTCCATCATCACAGTGAAGTAACGCTGCACACCATCGGATCCCACAATGAACGGGTGGTCTTCGCCCGGTTGACGCGGCGCAGACAGCAGCCGCGCTTTGGTGTATGCGCCGTCGTACTCGCTGTGATTGGAGAGTATGACAGTGGCTCCCGCATCGGCCGCCGCTTTGGCGATCCTGGCTTGCGATGAAATGTATTCATTCCATCGCGCCGCATCGGTGCCGAACGCGCCGGTCAATGTACCGCCGGAATAGGCGACCATTACGGTCCGGCCATTGTCCTTCACAGGGAAAACGTAGGACAAAGTGCCCGGTGTGTGGCCCGGCGTCGCAACAATTTGCATCGTCGTATCTCCGAGCGTGAGCTTCGTGCCGTCGGATCCCACCGCGATGTCGCGTTTCGGAACGCCGCCCGCGGCTGTAGCAGGACGCTGCAGCGTCGCTTCCCAGTCCGGTGTGCCCATCACGACTTTGGCGCCGTAGCGTGTCTGCAATTCCGCGGCACCCTGATCATGGTCACCATGCGCATGACTGATGACGACATACTTGATGTCGCTCGGCTTGAGTCCGAGTTTCGTCATACCTTCGATGATTTCCGGCTCCGTGGCCCATGCGAAATTGGTATCAATGAGGATGATTCCTGCGCTCGTCTGCAACGCCCAGGAAGAATGCTGGCGCGTGCCCAGCCAGTAAAGGTTGTCGAACACCTTGATGGGCGGTGCATACCACGTCGCTCGGTCCGGCGTTTGAGGTGCACCGGCCGGGGCACCCCGCCCTGCCGCTCCGCGCGCCGCCGGTGCAGTGCCACGTGCACCCCCTGGTGCGCCGGCAGGCAGGCAGAGATTCACAAAGGTGCCGCGGTAGTCCTGTCCGGCAGCGGTCTTGGCGATGGCGATATGCGTATCCATTTCGTTGGGAGGCGTCTGCGCCACAGCGGCCCCACCACCTCCGCCACGCCCAGCTTGGGGAGCTTGTGCCAGCGACGCAGTCAAGGTTACGCCACAGCAAAGCAGAACGATTGCAGCCAGTTGCTTTAACATTGAAAATCTCCTTTTTATTAGGGTCGGCATCATGGACTTACGCATCCCATTGAATGACCGTGTAAGAACGTGCAGGTACTTCAAAGCGCGTGCGGCCGTTGGTTGTGGAAGGCTTGTCGAAGAGCTGAGGTTTCACGCGCTCCGGCGAATCGAACCCATTGACGGCTTTCAGATCATTTCCCGTCAGAACCTGCGAGGCCGCAACACGCGTTTTCGATACGTCCTCCCATACAATTTCGATTTGCCGCGCTTTTGAAAGGTCACGATTCAGGACAAAGAGAGCTGTCTTGCCGTCGTCCGGATTCATCGTGGCTACGGCATCGATGTAGCCGACTGCCTCCATCCCGGGCACCGCGTAGGTCGGCGATTCGATCAGCAAATTAAGCACGCGTCCGTGTGCATATTGGAGTGCCCAACTGTATGGATAAAAGATTGTCTGACGAAACAGTCCGTTGGCATTGGTCATGATCGGAGCGATCACATTCACCAGCTGCGCCAGACAGGCAATCCTGACGCGATCTGCATTGCGCATCAGCGTAATCAGCAACCCGCCGACGACGAGCGCGTCTTCAAGGTTGTAGACTTCTTCCAGCAGATGCGGCGCTTCCTGGCGTCGTCCGTCGACTGCATCCCCGCTGCGCGCGCGATACCAGACATTCCATTCATCGAACGACAACCAAAGCTTCTTCGTCTGGCGCATGCGGCCCCGCACCAGATCGCATACTGCAAGACCTTCTCCGATCTGTCGATCCATGGCCAGGTTCATCGCGACGAATTTTGTGCTGTCGCCACCGGTCTCCTGAGGTGTGTTTTCAAAATAGCGATGCAGCGAGAGTCCGTCGACGTAGTCGTAGCACGTTTCGAGCACCTGACGGTCCCACTCCAGGTACGTCGACATCCCCGGTCCGCTTGAACCGCAGGCGATCAACGAAAGCGATTTGTCGACGTAGCGCATTTGCCTGGCCGCATCCATCGCTTTCATTCCATATTCGGCCGCCGTCATTTGACCGATCTGCCACCGGCCGTCCATCTCGTTGCCCAGACACCAGTGCTTCACGTTGTACGGCTGAACATAGCCGTGCTTCCGACGCAGTTCGCTCCATTTGGTGCCCCTGTCGACGTTGCAATATTCCACCAGCGCTGCTGCCTGTTCTGCGGTTCCGGTGCCCAGATTCAATCCCATCAGCGGCAGAGCACCAACGTCCTTGCACCACGCCATGTATTCGTTAGTGCCGAATTGATTCGTGTTGATCGAATTCCACGCCTTGTCGAGAATGCGAGGTCGCTCCTGCTTCGGGCCAACGCCATCAAGCCAGTCATAGCCGGAAACAAAATTTCCGCCCGGATAACGAATGACAGGGACGCCGAGTTTGCGAACTTCATCCATCACATCCTTGCGAAAACCATTCGTGTCGGAAAACTTAGAGGCGGGATCGTAAATGCCTTCGTAAATCGCACGGCCAAGATGTTCAAGAAAGGAACCAAACAGATTGCGGTCCAGCGGCGCAATCGTTCGTCGGGAGTTCATGAAGATGCGCGTCGTCTGGTCTGCGGTCGCAGGGCTTTGGGCAGACAGAAGGCGACCAAACAGAGTGCTGGTGGACAATGCCAGCGCTGCGCTGGAGGCCTGTTGCAGGAAACGGCGTCGCGAGGACATGAAATTTTCCTTCCTGTCAGAAAGCGATGGATATCTCTGTCTGCGAAATTTGCGTTGGTACTATAGGCAGCACGGGAACCATGTGCAACTCCTGTCGAGCGCGCCGACGAAAACCATCATATCGGTAGCGGCTGGACTTTGTGTCGACCGCGGCCATGTTCGTAACGCTGGTTTTACGGCAGCGCATACGCGAGGATTTCCGCTCCGGCGTTCCCCTGGCCACTTACCGCAATCACGATGTATTGTTTGCCGTTGTGCATGTAGGACATCGGCGACCCCGTTTGCTTCGCCGGCATGTTGACTTCACCAGGAATGTCTTCGCCGGTCGATTTGTCGTAGGCGCGAAGCAGGGCCACCGATTGACCCTGCGCATTGGTATGTACGCCACCCTCCCCGGCAATCAATAGTGTCCTGGTAGTGAGCACCCCGATAAACGTTCGACCGGGTTGGCCCAGGCGGGGAAGATCCAGCCCCTTCAGTGCGGGGTTGTTCTTGATGTTGTCGGGCGTGGAACTGTGGGTCTTCTGCCAAAGGATGTTGCCGGTGTTCATGTCGTAGGCTGTGATGCGGTCATATGGCGGCTTGATGAGCGGCAAGCCCTGCACCGTTAAACCTCCGCGCAAAGCAGCGCCGCCTCGGGCGCCGCCCGGGGCACCTACTGCAGGGCCTGCACCGCGCCCTCCAGCAGGGGGCGCGCCTCCAGCCGGAGCGCCTCCTCCGCCTCTGCCTGCCGTACCGCCGCGGCCACCTCGACCACCCGCGGCCGGTTCGTCTTCGCGCTCACCAGCAGGTGCACCCGCCGCAGCCGGGCCGCCGCGAAGCGTTCCTGCGACGTTGGCCGGGCCAGCCGTGGAAAGATCCTGCTGCACATTGGCCAGCGAAAACACAGCCGTATGCGAATGGATGTAGAGTCGATTGGATTCGGGGTCAAACGAGCCGCCCGGCCAATTTGCTCCGCCAACGTCTGCCGGCAGCATCAACGTTCCGACCGGACCATCCGGTGTTGACAGTCCGGGCGGCGTGAAGATCGGGCCGAGCTTGTATGCCTTGGCTTGCTCGATCGCCTGCGCGTGCAGTTCCGGAGTCAAATCGATGAGGTCGTCCATCGACACGCCCTGCCGGTCAAAGGGCGCCGGTCTGGTGGGGAAGGGCTGCGTCGGACTGGTTTTCTCACCGGGAAGTTCCGATTGCGGTACGGGCCGTTCTTCGATCGGCCAGACCGGTTCACCCGTTTCACGATTCAGCACAAATAGAAATGCGGACTTGGTCGGTTGCGCGAGCGCCTTGATCGTCCGGCCGCCGATTTGTGCGTCATACAGAATCGGCGCGCAGGGCAGATCCCAATCCCATAAGCCGTGGTGAATGGTTTGATAATGCCACTTGCGTTTGCCGGTCTTGATGTCGAGGGCAACGATGCTCTCGCCGAACAATCCGTTGCCGGGCCTGTTCACGCCGTAGTAGTCGGTCGCAGCCATTTCGGTTGGCACATAGACGAGGCCCAGCTCCAGGTCGGCGCTCATTTGGGCCCATGCGCCGAGGTTCCCATTTTTTTCCGCGGATCCGTCGAGCCACGTGTCGTACCCGAATTCTCCTTTCACCGGAATCGTGTGAAAAATCCAGAGCCGCTTGCCGGTCTTCACATCGAAGCCGCGCACAAAGCCTTTGGCCGTCGGTCGAGTGTTCGGGCTTCCGGCCGCGAAATGGGCGGCGCCCACGACCACGACGTCGCCGGCAACGAGGGGCGTTGCATTCAGTCCCACTGCGGCCGTAGTCAGGTCGTACTCCTGGTCATTGTCGACTTTCAAATCCACGATGCCGTCCTTGCCGAAGGAGCGAACCAGCTCGCCGGTCCTGGCATTCAGCGCGATCATGCGGTATCCGGGTGTGACATAGAGAATTCGCTGGTCGGAGCCGTCGGCACTTGCCCAGTACGCTAAACCACGGCCCGCGCCCCGACGTGTAGCCGCATCGCCACGCGGTCCTTCATCCTCGCTATGCATCCAAATCATTTCGCCGGTTCCGGGATTGAGCGCAACCGCGGCGCGCCGCGTGCCGGCAGTCGTATAGATCACGCCGTTCACATAAAGCGGCGTTGCCGAATACAGGTTATCCGGAGTGGGGCCCAGGAAATCCGTCTTGAGACGCCAGACGATTCGAAGGTTCCTGAAGTTGTCCTTATTGATCTGGTCGAGTGGAGCGTACCGATGACTCGCAAGGTTTCCGCCATACGTGGGCCAGTTGGGGCCGGCCGGTGCGCCGGACACCTGAGCGCCACCCCCTCGGTTCTGGGAAAGTGCGATGAGTGAGGCGCCCGCGACCAGCGCGGCAAAGCACAAAAAAATTCGGGCCTTCGTCATGACGTAACCTCGTGTCGTTCATCTGGAACAGCATTCCTCATGTCGAACGCTTTCTTATAAACCATCATGCGATGGGAATCCATCATACCGAATACAACCGAGTGCAATGTATTAAGCGATAAACGAGATGAGAAGCCTATACTGTGAACCCCAAGGCTGGCCCCGATTGGGAACTGGCCCTCGATATTGAACAGCTGAAGCAGGCAGATGATGTTTGGACTCGCTTTTAGTATGCTCCAGTCGGTTTTTTCAAACGTTCAGACATTTGGTGCCACAGCTCCGCTGGAGAAGGAGGAAAGATGAAGGTCAGGTATCCGTTGGCAGTTGCCGCAGTGGCGGTAAGTTTGGGAATTGTTATGTATTCCGCGCAGGCTCCCGCCCCGGCGGCAGGCGCGCGAGGCCAGGGTGGTGGAGGTCGTGGCGGTGGAGCCGCGGCGAATGCTGCAGCTATTACTTCGGCAACCCCCAACCCCGGTAATGCCGGATTGATCGGCGGCTCGATGCTGCCCGATAAACCGGATGCGCGTGGCTGGGGATGGCAGGTGAAGGCTTTGATGAGTCCGGACACTCCGCGGCCACTGTACAACAAAGCCAAGGAGCTTTTGCTCCAGGACAAAGTCGTTACAAGCCGCACGATGTCCTCTTTTGACCCCGACCTCTATTGCGAAGTACGCAAGCACTACGATTTTGTTTGGTTCGAAATGCAGCACAGCACCATGTCGTGGGACGAAGTGCGCCGAATGATCATCGCGTGCCCCGGCGTCGACGGCGCAGCGCCGTTTATCCGAATGCCTGATGCTCTGGAAGCCAACATTCAAAAAGCCACAGATCTCGGTGCCGTCGGCATCATCGTACCCACTGTCGACGATGCACTCGAAGCGCGCGATGCGGCGCGCTTCTCACGGTACCCTCCGTTCGGCCGGCGAAGTTCGGGCGGCGGATCGTTTGGACAGGCATGGCCTGGCGTCAATTATCGCGCGACGATCAACGACAACATGCTTGTGGTCGTCATGATCGAAACTCTTGAAGGCGTAGCCAACGCGGAGGAAATCGCGGCGACACACGGAGTGGACGTCGTCATCCTCGGCAACAACGATCTGTCGAGTTTTTCCGGATGGTCACAGAACGATCCGCGCTACCAGGATGCCATCATCAAGGTTCACAACGCCGCCCTGAAGTACGGGAAGTATTACGGAAATGCCGGCCAGCAGTATCGTACCGGCTACACCGTCAGTGCGGATACCCGATTCGTTCAGGATGGACCGGCACGCGATGGCTGGACCCCGCCCGCGCGTGGCGGTGGTGCGGCGCGGGGTGCAGCCCCTGCTGGCGGCCGAGGCCGCGGCAACGCGCCCGAGCCCGAGGCAGAACCGGTCATCGGACTTCCCGGTGGCCAGCAGCCCGGAACAGGACGGTAAGGCCGGCAGTCCACTGACGCCAATCACATGCCAACTCGTGTGCACATGGGAAGACGTTCAATCGTACGGGTCCCTTGTGCACACGAAGTCTCCTGACCTGGTCCGATCCGGAGCGTCATCGCGTTCTTTGCGATGACGCGCGGGGTTGTCCAAACAAAATGACTCGGAACGCATTCTTAAAGAAAGCGGCCCCGGAACCATTCCCCTCGTGATCTTGACGACTGCCTCGATCGTGCTGCCCTCCGACCCTCCCGAGTTCTGCAATACTCAAAAGCGCCTCACGATCATCCACCAGCGCGGACCAGAACAGCAAAGCGGAAGGGCCCGGCGTTGAAGTACAATGCCGGCTTTTAAGGAACTGAAATGACCACATCTCCAGTACTAATCTCCGGTGCCGGCATTGGCGGCTTGAGCGTCGCACTCACTCTGCATCAAATCGGGGTGCCATGTGTCGTGTTTGAATCCGTCGCAGACATCAAACCTCTGGGCGTGGGCATCAATCTTCAACCCAATGCGGTGCGGGAACTCTATGAGTTGGGTTTTGGCTCCGCATCGCTCGATAGGATTGGAGTTCAAACTCGCGAATGGGTTCTGGTCGGCTTGAATGGTAATGAAGTCTATTCCGAACCGCGAGGTTTTGAGGCCGGTTACAAGTGGCCGCAATATTCCGTCCACCGGGGTGAACTGCAGATGTTGCTGTATCGCGCTGCGATGGAGCGTCTCGGTACAGCCTCGATTCGTACCGGTGTGAAAGTGACAGGCTATCGAAATCGTCCGGACGGAAAAGGAGTCACTGCATTGTTGCAAAGCCGTGATGGCCACCGTTCCGAGTTTGAGGGGTCCGTGTTGATTGCCGCCGACGGTCTGCATTCCGCGGTACGTCAGCAGATGTACCCCGAGCAACCACCAATTCAGTGGGGAGGTGCAATCATGTGGCGCGGCGTGACCAGGGGAAAACCAATCCGCACCGGCGCGTCCTTCGTGGGTTTAGGGACGCACCATCATCGTGTGGTGTTTTATCCCATTTCAGCTCCAGACCCGGTCTCTGGCGTGTCGGATATCAACTGGATAGCAGAAATCACCGTGGACAATTCGGGAGGTTGGCGTGACGGCGACTGGAACAAACAGGTAAAACACGAAGATTTTCTGCATCATTTCGCGCATTGGAATTATGACTGGATCGACATTCCCGCCATGTTGCGCGGCGCCGCTGAAGTATTTGAATACCCCATGATAGATCGTGAACCCATCCCAACCTGGGTTGATGGCAATGTGGTTCTGTTGGGCGACGCTGCACATGTGATGTACCCCACAGGATCCAACGGCGCCAGTCAGGCCATTATCGATGCGCGAGTACTTGGCGCCGCCATACTGGAACATGGCGTGAACTCCACGGCACTGAAAGCGTACGACACTCAACTGTGTCCGGAAATGTCACAACTCGTTTTGCGCAATCGTGGAGCAGGTCCTTTCGGTTTGCTGAATCTGCTCGATGATCGTTGCGGAGGTGTGTTCGACAATATCGAAGACGTCATCCCCAGGGCTGAACGTGACGAATTCATGCAGCGTTACAAGACTGCTGCAGGTTTTGCGGTTGATAAACTCAATGCCGCAGCCTCCATCATTGCAGAAGGCGCCAAAGTTCGATAAGCAGCCCTCAACGGGAACTCTCAATGCTGCAGCACTACGTCGTAATCAAGTACCAGAAGGGCACCAGCGATGAACATATCGCGGAGTTCTGTCGAAGAATGCTGAGCCTGCGAACCAGCATTGCGGGCATTGAACATCTGCAAATTGGACGCGATATTTTGCACGATGAACGTAGCTGGGACCTGATACTCATCATGCGATTTGCTTCTTCTGCTGTGTTGCGCAGTTATCAGCAGCACCCGGAGCATCAAAAGGTGATGGCGTTTAACCAACCTTTTGTAGCCGCTGTTGCCTCAGTGGATTTTCAATAGCCTTCGAATGTTCAGGAAAATACCCACGGCGTCACTGTTTCATCTCTGCTTTTAACGTATATTAACGGCCGTGAAAAATTACGCTGCAGACAGGCTTCGAAATCTTCAGGAATCCGTGATCCGCTCCATCACGCGTTATGCCTTCGATAAGGGAGCGGTCCTGCTGGCGCAGGGATTTCCGGATTTCGACCCGCCGCAGGAAGTTTTCGCCGCGGCCGAGAAGGCGATGCGAAGCGGACGGAATCAGTATGGAATGACCTGGGGACAGCCCAGCCTCCGCAAGGCGATCGCGGAAAAGAGCCGCCGCTTTTACGGCCAGGACGTCGATCCCGACAAGCATGTCACGGTGACCTGCGGTGTGACCGAAGCGGTCATCGCCGCCCTGATCGGCATCGTTAATCCCGGAGAAAAAGTTGTGGTTCTGGAGCCGGCGCATGAAAACTATCATGCCGGTATCGCGTTCGCCGGCGGGATTCCGATCTGGGTTCCACTGCGTCCTCCTCACTACCAGTTCGACCCTGAAGAACTGGCGCGCGCGTTCGAGCAGAAGCCCAAGGCCGTGCTGTTCAACTCTCCGCACAATCCGTCGGGCAGGGTTTTCACCGAGCAGGAACTTTCGATCATTCGGGATCTTTGCGTCAAGCATGACGTTGTCGCGATTACGGACGAAATATACGAACACCTCGTGTTTGATGGTCTTCGCCATATTCCGATTGCCACGTTTCCCGGCATGCAGGATCGCACAATCACCATCTGTGGCTTAGGGAAGACCTTTGCTGTCACCGGCTGGCGCGTGGGCTATTGCATAGCGAGCGCAGAATTGACCGATGCGTTGCGCAAGGTTCACGACTTTACTACCGTGTGCGCTCCCACGCCGCTGCAGGAGGCCATGGCGACGGTCATTGGTTTACCGGATTCGTATTATCAGTGGCTTCAGTCTTTTTATACTTCTCGTCGTTCACGTATGCTCGGGCTCCTCGACAAACACGGCTTCAAATATGCCGTTCCCGAAGGCGCTTACTATGTGATGGCCGACTTCCGGCACCTGAACCGCGGCGACGACGACATGGCCTTCGCTTATTGGTTGATTGATGAAGTCGGTGTTGCGACCGTGCCGGGCTCCAGCTTCTACGCTTCAGATCCCGGTCTGGGCCGAGGGCTGGTGCGCTTCGCGTTTCCGAAGAAGGATGAAACCTTCGACGTTGTGGAAAAGCGATTTGAGAAATTGCACGCCATGCGATAGCTCGAGTGCCGAATTTCTACGGAGTGCGCGTGGAAAATCTGAATTTACAAAGGAACGAACACTGCGAGGTCGGGACGCAGAAGCGCCCGCGCGGCAACCATGGTTGCCCGACGACCCTTATGCTGTCGCGGCAGTCCGCCGATTGACGCATCCGTGACCTGGGTACTACCTTGCAGATTTCGGTGGGGCGCATTCAGACTCATTCTCGAGTTCCACGACGCCGAGAGGCCACGCGTTAATTGACCCTGGCGCCTTGATCGTACGACTTCAACCGGCGAATCCAGACATTCCGATAACGGACCCGGGCGCGACCCTGCAGTTGGAGCGGCAGCTCCGGATCGTGAGCCGTGTAGACGTGCGGAGTCATGGTCGGAGTCGTGGTGCCATACAACTCTGCGCGGTTGTGCACGACGGCGCCATTCCAAAACACCGTGAAGAATCCCGGAGTCACTCTGCCGGTGAACTTGGGCGCCTCGAAGACAATATCCAACGACTGCCATTCCCCAGGTTTCCGGGATACGTTGACCAGCGGAGGCCATTCCCCATAAACGGATGCCATCATGCCGTCTGCATAGGTTCTGTTGTTGAAAGAGTCGAGGATCTGAATCTCATAGCGGCCCATGAAGGTCACACCCCCATTGCCGCGATCCTGACTGGTTCCCGTCACGTCCGCGGGGATCGCGTATTCCAGATGCAACTGCACGTCACCAAAACTTTCCCGTGTGGAAAGGTTTCCGCCCTGTGCTTCGAAGTAGCCATCGCGGATCGTCCAGCTGGCCGGGGATTCGGCGCCATTGGCTCCCCGATTCACCCACCGCGACAGGTCTTTGCCATTGAAAAGAATAACGGCATCCGATGGTGCCGGGATGCTTACCGTTTCTCCGGGCGTGACCACAGGCGGTTGCGGACGCTCGGCATCGTGAATGCGCCACCGCGAGTTGGGATTGAACGCCGTATCGGTAAACCCCCACACTTCGCCGTTCGGCCCGGAGACTGGCGTACCTTGCGCACCGCCTCCGCGTACACCACGTGCGCCACCCGCAGCCGCTGCACCGGCGCCACCTGGAGCTTGTTGAGCCGGAAAGCTCACCCGAGTGCCTGCGGCAATCGCAACACTTGCCGCAGCCACGATGATCCAGCTCCGCACGACTGCACTATTCTTAGCGCTCATGAATCCTCCATTTTCAGTACAACGTGAACGCGTACAGGGTATCGCCGACCGCGATCAGAAGATGCTGGCGTCCATCGAGCAAATAGGTTTGCGGCGCATTCGACGCATTGCCGATGCGTGTGTGCCAAAGAGGTTTTCCATCGCGCGAATCCAGCGCCACAAGATTGCCGCTTCCGTCGCCCGCAAATAACAACCCGCCCGCGGTTGCGAGTAATCCTGCTCCGACTCCGCCCCCACTAATCGCTTTTCGCCAGGCGATGCGGCCTGTCGCGTAGTCGATGGCGGTCAGAAAATCGCCGGCCGAACCGACACCCGATACGGATTTACCGCCCAGGCCCATGGAACCTCGCGGATCGGGATCCGTGAGGTAAAGCATATTGAACCCATTGTGCTCCGGCACGTAGAACAGTCCGGTTTCCGGGGAATATGCTGGAGGCGGCCAGTTCGTCACACCGCTTTCGACCGGAGATACCAGCGACCCGGGAATTGTGGCTTCTTTCAGTGGATCCAGCTCCACGACTCCGTCCGGTCGGACGCTCTTCACCCAGTTGGTCGTCGAACCGTACCTGGCCGTGACGATGTGCTCGCCGGTCACGCGATCCAGCGTGTAAAAGTAGCCGTTGCGCTCCGCCGTCGACACGAGTTTGCGCGGACGGCCGTTGATGACACCATCGATCAATACCGGTGTCTGCGTGGAGTCCCAGTCGTGTGTGTCATGCGGCGACGTCTGGAAATACCATGCCATTTTTCCGGTGTCGACATTGACGGCGATGAGCGAACAGGTGAACAGGTTGTCTCCCTTGCGTCCGACTCCGGTATATGCAGGCGTCGGATTCCCGGTTCCAAAAATGTAAAACCTAGTCTCGGGATCGTACGATCCCGGTATCCAGACCTGTCCTCCGCCGTGCCGCGCCGCATCGAGGTTCGGCCACGTTTCTAGCCCCGGATCGCCGGGATTCATCGGAACGGTGTAGAACTTCCATTGCAGTTTTCCCGTTTCCGGTTCGTACGACTGAAGGAATCCAGGAGCGTCGAGATCGTTGCCCGTCCCGACCAGCAGATGATCACCAACAACCACAGGCGCCATGGTTGAGAAATACTGTTGCTCGAAATCCGCGATTTCAACGTGCCAGCGTTCCTTGCCGGTCCTGGCGTCCAGCGATACCAGGTAGTCATCCGGGGTTTCGAAGAACAGATAGCGATGCCACATCGCGACACCGCGGTTTCCGGTGTGCGTGCCACCGCGCGTTTTCCAAAAGTAATGCCATAGCAATCGGCCGTCACGCGCGTCCAGCGCCCACACATGGTCGGCCGAAGTGACATACAGCGTGTCGTCGAAGTACAAAACGAATCCCTTGATGTTCACGGTGGTGGACTCACCGGAGCCAACACCTCCGAGAATTGTCTGCGCGCCTCCAGCGGTCCCATTGAGCCGCGCCACCCATGAGAGCGTAAGGTTCCTGACAGTGTCTCGGTTGATTTGCGTCAAAGAACTGAAACGCCGTCCGGTGTAATCGCCGGAGTAGGTCGGCCAGATATCGGATAGAGGTTTCAACAGAACCGCGGGATCGAGTCCACCCGAAGATTGCGCCCGAGACAGCGCCGGCATGGCTGCTATTGTCAGGAATAAGAAAAATCGTATGATCTTCATTTCAGTGTCACCAGATAGGCCGTCACATCGTGGATATCCTTGTCGGTATATCCAGCAAGGAGTTTGATGTGGCCGTCGCGTGGATTATGGATTTCGATATTCGGCACATCGCCGTCGCGACGGAACGAACGGGAAGTGCCGTCCGCCATCTCGAGCGCGATCGTAAAGTCGTCTGAACGAATGACACGGCCTTCCACTTTTTGTCCATCCCGCAAGGTCACACTTGCCGTGATGGGCGTGGTTCCGCCGCCACGTCCGCCGGCTCCTCCGGCAACCCACAAATTCTGGAGCTGCGATGGGTTTGTAAAACGGGATCCGATTCCGCGGAGATCGCCCGTCACGGAGTGACAGCTGGAGCACTTCGCTTCAAAATACGCACGGCCCGCGCTGGCATCGCCCACCAGCACATTGAGCGTGACCGGCGGCCCGGGCGGCGGCGAACCCTGGCCTCTGGCAGTAGCGAGGATGCTATGGATGTATTCCGCTATTGCACGGATATCGTCCGTGGAGAGATCGATCGCTGGCATTGAAGGCATTCCGGGATTCCGTCGTCCTTCGCGGATCACCGGTTGAATCAGTTCGCCCGATCGATCGTTCATCGTCACTTCGGAGCGAAGAAGATTAGGTCCTCCCTGCTCGCCCCCGCGCAGATCGGGTCCATGACACGAGCGGCAATGAATTCCATACAGTGTGTTTCCGCGCGCGATGAGTGCGGCGTCCCCTGGAGGTCGTTGCTGCGCCGGAAATCCCTGAGTCGGCGCAGCGGCGTTTCCGCGTTGAGCATCCAGCCGAACGACAACGCACGCCAGCAGGAGAACAATCGAGACCCAGACCATTTTCAATCGCAATAGAATCCTCCTGAAATCTTGAGGTCGAGCAAATCGGTCCGCATGGCCAGGAAGGCCAATCTCGCCTTGTGTTGCTCGCAGTTCCTGACACCGTTCCGCCTACGGACGGCAGGCGTAACTGGCTGCATTCTCCGGGTCGCCGGCGCCGTTGTATTGCGCGTGCGATGGGAAGGGACATAACGGGCGGCTTCGGCCGGGGAACGCCCGGCCTGTTGCCGTTATCGAATCCGGCGGCGTGTTCTTCTCCACCCAGTTCACTGCTGCGGAAAGCATGTCGAACGTGTCGAGCGTGGCGCTGCCGCCGTTACAATGGCCCATGCCCGGAGAAAGGAAAAGCCGGCTCCAGTCTTTCACCTTTGCGTCGCCGCCGTTGGCGGTGCCCAAACGTTGGTAATAGTCGATGGTGTCTTTCGCCGAGAACCACGGATCGCTCACGCCGTGATAGAACAGCAGCTTGCCGCCATGCGTGGAGAACGTATTGAGATTGGTCCACGTCCATGAGTCGCCAACAAGCGATGTTGGATTGGAGCTCACTCGCGCGGCATCGGCGTCGATGTCCTGCGAAACGGCTGTGGTTGGGGGGCCGATCGGGCTGTTGCCGGTTGCGAGCAGGCCCGGGATGCCACCGCCAGTCGCGGTGATGCCGGTATCGAAAAAGAAGCCGGGATAAACCTGGTTGCCGCGTGAATCCTTCGGCCCCGCAAACGCAGTTGTGATCGCGTCCACTTGCTCCTTCGACAAACAGCCTTCCATCTTGGCGGCGGGACACTGAAGATCCGCCGGTTTGAACGTGCAACCGGTTACGTCGAAGATCATGCCGTCCTTCATACCGTCGCGCGCATCACAGACGTCGATGAGTTTCGCGATGATGGCCTTGCGATCGCCGTCGGTGAGTCCACCGCCGGAAAGAGGCTGGCCGTTCGGGCCCTTTGGCGCGATCTTGTTCAGGTTCACCGTCACGCTGCGCGTTGCGAGATTCGAATGCCCCGTACGCATCGCGGGAGACCCGGCCACGATGCCGTCGAAATAAAGCGGATAGCGCTGAGACATCAGCATCGCTTCGCGTCCTCCTGTGGAACATCCAACGAAGTACGAGTGTGCGATCGGTTTGCCGTAGTAGCTCTCGATGATTTGTTTCGCGAGCACGGCGACGCGCCCGTTGGCGACATACTCGAAATCGAGCGCAGCCTGCTGATCCTGCATGAAGCCACCGTCGAACGCGCCGCCGGCGCTTTGATGTCCGGTATCGGTCGTGGCAACAGCGAACCCTCGAAGCAGCGCCGGCTTATCGCCCGCGGCTTGCGCTCCGGTGGGCTCGCCAACGGTGCCGTTGAGGCCGCCCCCGCCCTGCTGCAGATATTGTCCTGTCCAATTTTCAGGAAGCGCGATCGCAAACCGGATGCCGTAGGTCTTTCCGTCTGTTCCAGTCCGTTTATCCATCATGCCGTCGACCCGGCAATGCGCCGGCAGTTCCGGACCGGCCGGGCCTCCGCGTCCGCCGCGCGCAGCTTGTGCGCGGCCTGCAGGCATCGCTTCCGCGCGTGTGATTTCCAGTGTCACGCCCGGGCTCTTGAACTTTGCCATGTCCGCACACCTGGAATTTGTCTGGGCGAGGGCGGTGATCTGCATCGCTACGGCGAGCACAGGCACGACAATTG
>Ga0070664_100001621_pt1 | contig 18022 bp, 9 predicted proteins | sample KBSC73metaG_FD_65863 | JGI IMG/M metagenome (GOLD analysis project Ga0070664, IMG submission 65863) | Corn rhizosphere microbial communities from Kellogg Biological Station, Michigan, USA - KBS C7-3 metaG | ecosystem: Host-associated > Plants > Roots > Rhizosphere > Soil ... | reverse complement strand
GGGCGCCCAAGCAGTTTGCGAGGCGCTGATCCACTCCAGCGATGGGCCGTTTCAAGTCGAATGGGTCAAGAGCTGCGATGAGGGTCTGCGACGATTGGACGGCCAGCGGCAGCACGGCGCGGACGCGATAGCGGCGGTACTGCTGGACCTTTTCCTGCCCGACAGCTGCGGCCTCGACACCTTCGAGCGGCTGTTTCACGCGGCACCGCAGATTCCGATGTTGGTTCTGAGCGCTCCGCAACATGAAGATCTCGCCAAGCTCGCTGTGCAGCGGGGCGCACAGGACTATCTGCTGAAGGACCGCCTCGATGATCACCTGCTGCCGAAGGCTCTGCGCAGCATGGTGGAGCGCGCAGCGAATGCCGAGGCACTATTCGAAGAAAAGGAGCGCGCCGAGGTGACGCTCAATTCCATCGGCGACGCAGTCATGAGCAGTGACGTCTCGGGCAAGGTGACCTATCTGAACGCCGTCGCCGAAAGCATGACGGGCTGGTCGCGTGAAGAGGCGGCCGGCCAACGGCTCGAGGACGTGTTCCGCATCGTAAATGCAGACACTCGTGCGCCGGCGGCGAATCCCATGACGCTGGCGATTCGCGAGAACAGAACCGTCTGCCTCACACCGAACTGCATTCTGATCCGGCGCGACGGAGTCGAGGCTGCCATCGAGGATTCCGCGGCGCCGATCCACGACCGCCGGGGTCGCGTGACCGGCGCCGTCATGGTGTTTCACGATGTGAGCACGACGCGGGCGTTGTCACTGCGAATGTCCTATCTCGCCCAGCACGACAGCCTCACGAACTTGCCCAACCGGGCGGTACTGAACGACCGGCTGGCCCAGGCGATAGCTCTGGCGCACCGGCACGCGCAGCAACTGGCAGTGCTGTTCCTCGACGTGGACCGTTTCAAGCAGATCAACGACTCACTGGGCCACGAGATAGGTGACCGCCTGCTGCGCGAGGCAGCGCAGCGTCTCCATAGTTGCGTACGCAACTCCGACACGGTGAGCCGGCACGGCGGTGATGAATTCGTGATCCTGCTCTCCGAGGTCACACACGCTGCCGATGCGGCCGTCTGTGCGGAAAAAGTACTCCTGGCGTTGAGCGCTCCCTACTGCATCGACCAGCACAAGCTGCACCTTACAGCGAGCATCGGCATCGCCGCCTATCCGAATGACGGCACGGATGCGGAGACCCTGATGAAGCATGCGGATCTTGCGATGTACCACGCCAAGGATGTCGGTCGAAACAACTATCAGTTTTTCGACCGCGCCATGACCGCTCGCGCGATCGAGCGGCATGCCCTCGAGTATGGACTGCGCCACGCCCTGGAGCGGCGGCAGTTTGAGTTGTACTACCAGCCGATAGTCAATCTTCAGACGCGCGCGATCGAGGGCGTAGAGGCGCTCGTGCGTTGGCGCCACCCGCATCATGGGCTGGTGCCTCCCGCGCAATTCGTGCCAATAGCAGAGGAGTCCGGCCTGATAGTGGCAATCGGCCGGTGGGTTCTGCGTGAGGCCTGCCGCCAGGCGCGCGCTTGGCAAGACGCACGCTTGCCCGCCGTGCGCGTCGCGGTCAACATCTCCACCATTGAACTGCGACACAAGGATTTTGTGACGGGTGTGCGGACAATCCTCGCCGAAACCGGCCTCGCACCCTGCTATCTCGAGCTCGAGCTCACCGAGACCGTCCTCATGCAGGACTCGACATCCACCGCAGCCGTTCTGCATTCCCTCAAGGAGCTGGGCATACAGCTTGCCCTGGATGACTTCGGCACCGGTTACTCGAGTCTGAGTCATCTCAAGCGCTTTCCGATCGATGCGTTGAAGATCGACCACTCCTTCGTGCGCGATCTCGCTACGAATGCTCAGGACGCCATCATCGTCGGTCTCGTCGTCAGCATGGGGAAGGCTCTCCACATGCGTGTGGTTGCGGAAGGCGTGGAAACTTCAGAACAGTTGGCAGCGCTGCGGAGACACGCCTGTCTCCTGGGGCAAGGGCACTGTTTCGGCAAGGCAATGGCTGCGAGCGAGTTCACCGGCCTTCTGCAACGCCATACAGCGCAAGTGCGCTCATCGGGTATCCGCACCAAAGCCGGTTCTGCTCATTCGGCCGTGCGGCTCCGACGAAGGAGGACGAGCAGCAGGCAGTCCGACGCTGAGCCTGAAGTATGAAGCTGCCGTCAGTGGCTGACCGTGCTGTCACTCCTCGGACGCGCGGTCGCGAACCGGGCCCTGCATGCGCGACAGGTAGTCCGCGAGCCCTTCCATCTCGTCTGCCTTCAGGTTCCTGAAGGATCGCGCCAGGTCCTCGTCGACGTTGAACCGGTGACCTGCAGCGAGGTTGCGCATCTCCTTCACCAGATATCGATAGTGCTGATTGCGCAGAGAGGGCACGAAGCCATCATCATCGCCACGAGCATCTTCCTCATGGCAACTGCTGCAGAATTGCTGGTAACTCGCCTCGCCGAGCGACAAGTATTTTCCATCGCCCGTGTGAGCGCCCTTAGGAGGCGGCAAATTGTTGAGGTACAGCGCCAGGTCAGCCCAGGACTGGGGTTGGCTCACAGCTTCGCGAGAGACCACCCGGTGCATTTGCGTCGCGATACGGTCATGCTCGCTAAACGCGGCGAGCTGCCTGATGACGTAAGCGCGGCGCTGCGAGGCGAGTGCAGGCACATCATGCTGTCCCGCGCCCTGCGCCTCACGCCCGTGACAACCCACACACTGCTCGCTGTAGAGTGCCGCCCCGTGCCGCGCGTCCGCCTTGAGGTCGAGTGCATCCATTGTCAACTCGACCACCCGATCGGCTGCGGCGCTTGCGACCGAACCGGTCGTGAGCATCACCGCGGTAAACGTCAGTGCCAGCAGTCTCTTCTTCATGGCATCGCACTGTGCCCGCGAGATGGCAGCCTACTGCGGGAGCCGGTTCACATCGTAGATGTGCGCCGACCCGACGCACCCGGACGGACACGACCTCTCATAGGGCACGCCGAGCAGCAGCCAATTGTTGGCCAACGCCATAGAAGCGGCTACCACGTGCCCCTGCGCGATTCCGTGCGGCAGCAGGCTCGTGCCATCGCGCGTGTATGCGACTTCGAGCCCGAATGGAAAGAAGCCGTCAGGTGCGTAGGGCCTGGCAGCACTGACCACGACACGCGGACCGAACATCGCGACGCGATAGCCGAAGTCTTGGTACCGAAGGAGCTCGGCAGGCCGTGGCCGCAGCTTGCGCGTCTGCACGTACCGACCGACGCCGGGCACAAAGACGTAAGCAGCGCCGCCGGCCGTGTGTCCATCGGCCGTAGCCGGGCCTGCAGGCGGTCCTTCGATGTCGATCTTCGGCGCGCCGACGATGATCATGTCATTGTCGATCGCGACTGCTGTTCCGAAACCGGCCGCCGGCTCGCTGGGCAAGAGCTTCTGACTCTGCTTCCACCGCCCGTCGGTGCCAGCGCCGCGCACGAATATGTATGCCGCACCAGATTGGTCGTAAGCGGGTAAGCCGGCGATCCGGCTGCGGGATCCGCGCGGCGAGCCGACGACGAACGCACGGTTGGTCATGCTGAGGTCGGCACCGAAGTTGTCGCCGGCCCGGCTATCGAACGGCTGCACGAAGCCGGCATAAAAGAATCCGTTGCCCGTGGGGTACTTATAGAATATGTGCACTCGGCTCGGACAGCACGGGGCCGCGAGTTCAGTGGCGAGCAGCGTGCCAATGAAATGTGGTAACTCAGGGCGTGCGGTGATTTCGGTCTCGCCGCGCTCGTAGCGCAGCGCGACCGGAAAGACGCTCCCCGGTGACAGGGACTGGGGTCGCAGGACGTTACGAAACGTCCAGATGCCGTCGCGGCGCGAGAAATAGTAAGCGGCCTTGTTGCCGCCGACCATGAGCACGCCGTCGCGCCAAGTGAGCACGCGTCCAAACTCTGTTTCTCCTGTGTCGTGAGCAACAGACTGCGGAAGCTTGATCGTGTCGACACGCTCCCATCCGCTCGGGGTCAGATTCAAGACCGCAACGTGTCCACCGTCAGCCGCTTTCGGGCTGCCAACAAAGGCGATTCCGTTGCGGATAGCGACCGCTTCGCCGAACTTGATGTCCCTTGATTCCGCCGGGAAGTCCTCGCTCTCTGGGCTCACCACAACGTGTGGTTGCTGCGACGGAGCGGTCGCTACCAGCTTGGTGACGAATGCATCGCTGACGCCCCCACCGAACGCCGGTTGCAGGGGAGCCAGCGTGGGAAAGGTGCTCGATTCTGTGAAGCCGGTAACGTACGCGATCCCCGCAGCATCTACGGAAATGGCATTGACGACATCGCCCGCTCTGCCGCCCAAATACGTGGAATAGACCAGGGCGGTACCGTCCGGACTGAGCTTCGCAACGAATGCGTCCCTGGGACCGCGGAGCGTCGCTTGTGACGCAGCCACCGTTGGAAAATCTCGCGAGTAGGTAAATCCAGCAACATAGGCCGCTCCCGCCGGATCGACGGCGATGCTGTAGCCGCGATCCCATTCGAAGCCGCCCAGAAACGTTCCATACACCATCGCATTGCCAGCGGGTGCGAGCTTCACCACATAGGCATCCAGATCCGAACGCGACGCAGTGGTACCGCCGTGCTCCGGTTGCAGAGGATTCTTCGTGGGGAAATCTCCCGACGTGGTCTCCCCTATCACGTACGCAGCACCACTCGCGTCCAACGCGATGCCGAAGCCGTCTTCATAGTCTGTGCCACCGAGATAGGTGGAATAGATGAGCCGCTTGCCGTCGGGTGCGAGCTTCGTGACAAACGCATCCCAATCGCCGCCTCGCTTGACGCCTGAGAAAGGATTTACCGTGGGGAAGTCGCCAGACGTCGTGATCCCCACAACGTACGCCGCGCCGAGTGCATCCACGGCGATACCGCGAGCTACATCGACTCCACTGCCGCCGAGATAGGTCGAATAGGCCAGGGCAGTACCGTCCGGCGTAAGTTTCGCCACGAACGCATGCGCCTCGCTGTCGACCATCCAATTAGGCTGAAAGGCACTTGCAGTAGTAGGGAAGTCAGTTGAGGACGTAGTACCCGAGATGTGTGCGGCGCCTGTGGGATCTATGGCAATGGCCGCGTACGCTTCGCTCTTGCTGCCTCCGAGATACGTCGAGTAGATGAGTCGGGAGCCGTCCGCACTGAGTTTTGCGACGAAAGCGTCTACGTCACCTTTGAACCTATCCTGCAAAGCGCGCACCACGGGGAAGTCGGACGACTGGGTGACGCCGGCAACGTATGCGGCGCCCGCGGCATCCACGGCGATAGTTTTTCCTGCTGGCTGAGCAATCTCCCCTTCGCTCGCGCTACCTCCGAGGTAAGTCGCATAGATCAGAGTCGTGCCGTCGGCTGACAGCTTCGCAACAAAGGCATCCGAGACGCCGCCTCCAGCGCGCTGAAGTGCATTGGCGGTTGGAAAGTCCGCAGATCCAGTCGTACCGGACACATAAATCGCGCCCTTGGCATCAACCGCAATCCCTTCCGCGCTATCCTCGCCGCTCCCGCCCAGGTAGGTGGAGTAGTTCAGCACGGGATCGATGATGAGCGGGCGTGTGCGGTCATAGCCGCCCACTCGAAATCCGATCTCGCGCGAACTCATCCGCACGTAACCGCCCTCAACATTGTCTCGGCGCGCGCCGTCGGTCTGGTAGATGACCGGCTTGTGAAAGCGCAGTGGTCCGCCGGCTGTTTTCAGCACCAGATCGCCGCGCGCATCGACGGTGGCATAGTCGGCGCCGGTGAAGGCGAGCTTGATAGCGCTCGGATCTGCACCCGGAGCCACGATGAAGTCGTATTCGAGCTGCAGTGGCTGACCGTAGTAGACCAAATCGATACCCGGATACACCGCCGTGTACTTGACTCTCTTGTAGGTGCGAACATTGGTTCGCCACTGCGCGGAGTCATTGCTGCGGAAGTAGTTCACCTTGCCAGGGAGCTCCTCAAATCCCTGCACTCGAGTATCACGAGCGCTATTGACGAGCTGCATCCGCATCACGCTGCGATACGATCGTGTCGCTTCGGGCGCAGACCCTTCAGACAGGTTGCGCTGCGGAGCCTGCAGGGTTGCGGCTCCTGGGCGCGACAATGCAAACACCGCCTCCGTGGGTGTCAGGAAAACTGTGTAGTTCTCGCCACGAGCCAGGAAATCGACTCGAGCATCGGTCTGTCCCTGATTGGCTTCAAACGTCAGGGGCAGGCTGTAGGAGTGCGGACGGATTGGGGAACGTTCAGATGCGATGGATGCAGTCGATGCCTTCGCCGAACATCCCAGCAGTGCGCTCAACCCAACGAAACACAATGCTGACGACGGGTGCCGCATGTGACGCTCCTTGGTTTCACCCGGCCGATATCGGATCGCATGAGCCGTGCATTGCTTTCCGCGAGCGTTGCGGGTACCTCAACGCTTCGACGCCGCGGGACGGCAATCGAATCCTGCCTCATGACGCATGGTTGGCAGACTGTCACGCCGTCTTCTGTTCGGTATCGCACGCTGGCACGCGTAACACCTGCCCGGAGCCGCCATCGACCCTACGTGCGATAGCGTACAGAAGGTCGCAACAAGCGTCGGGCGCCATCGTATTTGCGAATCGACAAGTCACTTCACTCTTCGGCTACCACGCCAATGAGATCGCAGGTCAGCGCGTCGAAGTGCTGCTGCCCAAACGCTTCCGCGACCGGCATGCCAGGCATCGACACCGACTACCACCTGACCAATGCGGAGACAGGAGTCCAAGTGATCGCAGCCGTGCGCCGTCAGCTCGGGACCGATGTCGGAACCGTCCTCATCACGGGAGACACCTCATCCGCGGTGCGTGCGCTTCAACACGATGAGCGCTTGCGCATCACCAGCAAACCGATCGATGCAGACGAGTTGCTCTCAGTACTCCGCGAACTGCTCGCAGCGTGATGCTGCTCGCCCGATACCGAACTCAATCGCGTCGTGAGGCGTTCCGTAGCTGGCTGCGGACACCTGATGGAGGATCAAAGCGCGGGGTCGCGCCTCTTGCCATACTCACAAAACCGACTGGCGCGGGGATGATGGAGACTTCGCAATCTATTCGGTGGTCGCGCGCGCGAGGAACACGCCGATACCGTGCATCGGGCTCTTGAGTCAAGCTGCCGGGCGGCACTCACCGGACCATGGAGATCAGCCAATGACCGCCAAGCTGCAGGCCGATATCAGCGTTCCCGTCGACACGACGCGCCGGCAGATGGTGGGATCGGTGCGCACGAGTCACCCCGTGTACGTGAATCTGCTGCCGCCCTGCAATGACGCCTGCCCGGCCGGCGAGGACATCCAGGGCTGGCTCGACCATGCGCAGGCAGGCCGCTTCCAGAATGCGTGGGAAGTGCTGATCCGCGACAATCCGTTCCCCGCCATTCACGGGCGCGTGTGCTACCACCCCTGCGAAACGAGCTGCAACCGCAAGCATCTGGACAGCACCGTGAGCATTCACGCCGTCGAGCGCTTCCTCGGCGACCAGGCTGTTGCCAACAATTGGCCCATGCCGATCGAAGCAGCGCCATCCGGCAAGCGCGCGCTGGTGGTCGGCGCCGGTCCGAGCGGGCTCAGCGCCGCCTATCACCTGGCGCGGCTCGGCCACCAGGTCGAAGTTCATGAAAGCGGTCCAGTGGCGGGCGGCATGCTGCATTTCGGCATCCCGGCTTACCGCTTGCCCCGCGACGTCGTAGAAAAGGAAGCAGCACGTCTGACGACCCTGGGCGTGCGCTTCGTCTTCAATCACAGGATCGAGGATGTATTGGCCGAACAGCAGGACGGCCGCTTCGATGCGGTGTATATCGCCGTCGGTGCGCAGGTGAGCAGCCGTGTCGAGATTCCGGCGCGCGATTCAGCAAAGGTGCTCGAAGCAGTGTCGCTGTTGCGGCACGTGGCGGGCGGCGAGAGGCCGCAGCTGGGGCGCCGAGTAGTGATCTACGGCGGCGGCAACACCGCAATGGACGCGGCGCGCACTGCACGGCGGCTCGGTGCCGTAGACGCCCTCATCATCTACAGACGCGATCGTGCTCACATGCCAGCGCACCCGACCGAAGCCGATGAAGCGATCGCGGAAGGCGTAAAAATAAGGTGGCTGAGCGGCATCAAGGAGATCTCCGGCTCAGGCATCACCGTCGAGCGCATGCAGCTCGATGCCGACGGCCGGCCCCAGCCCACCGGCGAGTTGGAGACGCTCGAGGCGGACGCACTAGTGCTGGCGCTGGGGCAGACCACCGATACTGCCTTCCTGCGCAAGATTCCGGGGATTGCGTTGCAGTCGGATGGAACCATCATCGTGGGCCCGGACCTTCAGACCAGCCATACGGGCATCTTTGCCGGTGGCGACGTCACGCCCACCCATCGCACGGTGACCAACGCGACGGGCCAGGGCAAACGCGCGGCGCGGCACATCGATGCGTGGCTGCGCGGCACAACTCTGCCGACAGTGCCGCGACACCGGATCATTCCGTTCGAGGGTCTGCACCTGCCGATGTACAGCGACACACTCGCCATGCATCAATCGGAATTGGCGCCGGCACAGCGCGATGACTTTGCCGAGGTCGTGTCCGGGCTCGACGCCGCGCAGACGCGATACGAGTCGAAGCGCTGCCTGTCGTGCGGCAACTGCTACGAGTGCGACAACTGCTATGCCGCGTGTCCCGAAGATGCCATCGTCAAGCTCGGCCCGGGGCGGGGCTATGCGATCAACATGCAGACCTGCACCGGTTGCGCTGTCTGTTTCGACCGCTGTCCATGCCATGCCATCGACATGGTTGCGGAGACCAGCGCGGCGGCGGAAGGAACATGAGCACTACCACCACGCTCGATGGCAACACAGCAGTCGCGAAGGTCGCGTACCAATTGAACGAGGTCTGCGCGATCTACCCGATCACGCCTTCCTCCTCGATGGCCGAATTGGCCGACGAGTGGTCGGCACGAGGTCAGACCAATCTCTGGGGCACCGTGCCGCGCGTGCAAGAGATGCAGTCGGAGGCCGGTGCTGCAGGCGCTGCGCACGGCGCGTTACAGTCCGGTGCACTGACGACCACTTTCACGTCCTCGCAGGGCCTGCTGCTGATGCTGCCCAACATGTTCAAGATCGCCGGCGAGCTGACCTCGACGGTGTTCCATGTGGCGGCCCGATCGATCGCGACATCTGCGCTGTCGATCTTCGGTGACCATTCCGATGTGATGGCCGCACGCACTACGGGATTCGCGCTGCTCAGCTCGGCATCGGTGCAGGAGGCGCACGACAGCGCCTTGATCGCACAGGCTGCGACGCTGGAGTCGCGCATCCCGTTTCTGCACTTCTTCGATGGCTTTCGCACCTCGCACGAGCTCAACACGCTGGAACTGCTCGATGACTCGGTGCTGCGCGCGATGATCGATGACCGATTCGTCCGCGCACACCGCGCGCGCGCGCTGAACCCGGAGCAACCGTTCGTTCGCGGCACGGCGCACAACTCCGACACGTTCTTCCAGGCGCGTGAGGCAACCAATCCGTATTACCTGGCTCTGCCCGGCATCGTCGCGCAAGCCTTCGAGCGTTTCGGCGAACTGACCAGCCGGCGATATCGGCTGTTCGAGTACGAAGGCGCAGCGGATGCCGAGCGCGTACTGATCCTGATGGGCTCGGGCGCCCAAACCGCTCGCGAGACCGTCAAGGTGCTGGTTGCCGCGGGCGAGAAAGTGGGCGCCGTCCAGATCAGGCTCTATCGTCCGTTCTCCGCCGAGCATCTGCTGGCCGTCCTGCCTGCCTCCGTGCGACGCATCGCCGTGCTGGAGCAAGCGAAGGAATCCGGCGCACCCGGCGATCCGGTCTACCAGGACGTAGTCGCCGTGCTCGCCCAGGCAGTGACGCGCGGCACGCGGGTGACCCTGCCGCTGGTGGTCGGCGGCCGTTATGGCATCGCCAGCAAAGACTTCCCGCCGGCGCTGGTCAAGGCCGCGCTGGACGAGTTGCAGGCTGAATCCCCGCGTCACGGCTTCACGCTGGGCATCATCGACGACCTCACCCATCTCAGCGTGACGCCGGATCCGCAGTTCAATATCGACAAGCCTGCGATCAAGAGCGCCGTGTTCTACGGCCTGGGGTCCGATGGCACGGTGGGAGCCAACAAGAACACCGTGAAGATCCTCAGCGAGGACGCTGGGCTGTACGCGCAAGGCTACTTTGTTTACGACTCGCACAAGTCCGGCGCGCAGACGATCTCGCACCTGCGGCTCGGCCCGGAGCCGATCCGTGCGCCCTACCTCATCACCCGGGCCAATTTCGTCGGCTGCCACCAGTTCGACTTCCTGGAGCGGCTCGACGTGCTGCGGATCGCAGCGACGGGCGCCACGTTCCTGCTCAACTCGCCACACGGCCCGGACAGGGTATGGGCTCACCTGCCGCTGCCGGTACAGCGGCAGATCAGGGCAAAGCAGCTGAAGTTCTACGTGATCGACGCAACGCTGGCCGCTCGCGAGTTGGGACTCGGCGCACGCATCAACACGATTCTGCAGACCTGCTACTTCGCGCTCTGCGGCGTGCTGCCGATCGATGAGGCCATCGCGCGTATCAAAGCCTCGATCGAGAAGAGTTACGGTCGCCAGGGGCCACGACTCGTCCGGATGAACATGGCCGCAGTCGACGGCGCGCTGGCACGGCTGCACGAGGTCGATGTCCCTGCGCAGACCGGCGAAGGGCGCGAGCTGCTGCCACTGGTCCCACCCGACGCATCCAAATTCGTCCACGAGGTCACCGCGCGGATCTTTGCAGGCCTCGGCGATAGCATCCCGGTCAGCAGGATACCGGCGGATGGAACGTTTCCGCTGGGGACCTGCGCCTACGAAAAGCGCAATGTCTCCGACACGGTGTCGCAGTGGCGCGCAGACCTGTGCATTCAGTGCGGTCAATGCAGCTTCGTCTGTCCACACAGTGTGATCCGCTCGCGTTACTACAACGAGCAGAAGCTCGTCGGCTCACCGCAGCACTTCCCCTCGGCGCCGATCAATACGCGCGGCTATCCCGATACGCGCTTCACGCTGCAGATCTATCTCGAGGATTGCACCGGCTGCGGCCTGTGCGTGGAGGCGTGCCCGGTGCACAGCCCGGTGGAGCCGGGCACGAAGGCGATCAACATGGTCGAGAAGCTGCCGATCCTCGCACGTGAGCGGGAACACATTCGCTTCTTCGAGGCACTGCCGGTCAATGACCGCGCACGCGTGGACTTCTCCAATGTGAGCGGCGTGCAGTACCTGCAGCCGCTGTTCGAGTTTCCGAGCGCGTGCGCCGGCTGCGGCGAGACGCCGTATCTGCGTCTGCTGAGTCAGTTGTTCGGCGATCGCCTGCAGGTCGCCAATGCCACCGGCTGTTCCTCGATCTACGGCGCGAATCTGCCGGCTACGCCATGGGCGAAGAATCACGAAGGACGAGGTCCTGCCTGGTCGAACTCGCTGTTCGAGGACAACGCCGAGTTCGGCTTGGGCTTTCGTCTCGCCGCCGACCAGCATCTCGCGCTCGCGCACAAGCTCCTCGCCGAGTTGGCGACGACGGTCGGTGAAGATCTGAGCCGGGCGATCATTGCCGCTCCGCAGATCGCGGAGTCGGAGATCCGCGCGCAGCGCGAGCGTGTCGCTGCCCTGAAAGTCCGGCTGCTGGCGCTAAAGAATGGCGACGAGCGAGCTGCCGACCTGCTGTCGGTGGTCGACCACCTGGTCCGGCGCAGCGTCTGGATCGTCGGCGGTGACGGCTGGGCCTACGACATCGGTTACGGCGGGCTCGACCATGTGCTGGCGCAGGGCCTCGACGTCAACGTACTGGTTCTCGACACCGAGGTGTATTCCAACACGGGCGGACAGGCGTCGAAGGCCACGCCGCTCGGTGCGGTGGCGAAATTTGCTTCGGCGGGCAAGCGCACCGCGCGCAAGGACCTGGCCTTGCAGGCCGTTTCCTATGGCAACGTCTACGTGGCGCAAGTCGCGATGGGCGCCAATCCGCAGCACACGCTGCAGGCCTTCCGGGAAGCGGAAGCTTACGACGGTCCGTCGATCATCCTTGCCTACAGCCAGTGCATTGCGCATGGCATCGACATGCGCAAAGGTATGCGGCAGCAGGATCTGGCCACTGCGTGCGGCTACTGGCCGTTGTTCCGCTTCAACCCGACGATGCGCAAGGTGGGCGAGAACCCGTTCCGGCTCGATTCGCCGCGGCCGACCCTTCCATTCAAGTCCTACGCATACAACGAGATCCGCTACAGCTCGCTCGCGGCCACACGTCCCGAAGAGGCGGGCGAGTTGCTGGCCGCGGCACAGAATTGGGTGAACGAGAAGTATCGCGTATATGAGGACATGGCGGCGCGCGACGGCAGCCGCTTCATCAACGAACCCGTCAAGCCGACGGCTGCGGACGCGCCGACTCCGGGAGACGCAGCCGCATGAACCTGGTCACCTCCTATCTCGGTTTCGCGCTGCGCAATCCGCTGATCGCCTCCTCCTCGCCGAACAACGCCGATCTGGATCAGCTGCGCAGGCTCGACGACGCCGGCGTCGGTGCCGTCGTGTTGCCCTCCCTCTTTCAGGAACAGCTCGAAGCGCAGAGCGATGCGTACGAAGCGATCCTCGCAGCTTCCGCCGACAGTTCGCCGGAGGCACAAAGCTACTTGCCGCCGCTCGACACCGGTCCGTATGGCCTCGGCCCGGAGCGCTACCTTGATCTCGTCCGCCGCGCCAAGGATGCGCTCTCGGTTCCGGTGATCGCGAGCCTCAACGGCTCTTCGAATGCGGGCTGGACCCACTATGGCTCACTGCTGCAAGAGGCCGGAGCCGCCGCCATCGAGCTCAACATCTATCACGTGCCGGTGGACATCCAGGTATCGGGACAGCAGATCGAGCAAAGTTATCTCGACGTGCTCGCGGCCGTGCGCGCTGCGGTCACGATCCCCGTGGCCGTGAAGCTGCCGCCCTACTTCAGCTCGATCGGCCACATGGCTGCGCAGCTAGTGGACGCCGGCGCCGACGGCCTGGTGATCTTCAACCGCTTCATGCAGCCCGACATCGACCTGGTGCGGCTGGAACTGTCCAGCGAGCTGCAGTTGAGCCGTCCCGACGAGATGCGTCTGCCGCTGCTGTGGACGGCACTCCTCGCCGGTCGCGTCGATGCTTCGTTGGCAGCCTCCAGCGGCGTGGATAGCGCCGATCACATCGTGAAGTACTTGCTCGCAGGTGCCGATGCAGTGATGGCGACTGCCGCGCTCCTGCGTCACGGGCCCGGCCACGTACGAACTCTCCTTGCGGGCCTGCGCGAATGGCTCGAGATCCGCGAGATCGAATCGCTGGATCGCATCCGCGGTCAGCTGAGCTGGGCGCGGGCGCCAGGCAAGGACTCCTACGGACGCGCGAATTATCTGCACCTCATCGAAACCTGGACCGCTGCGCATCGCGGAATGTCCTATCAGTAAGTGTGTCGCACGAACTGCATGGCGTCGATGGCGGGATTCCTCGCAGGCTCGTGGAGGCGCTGCGTCGACACCGCAAGGGCATTACCGATGTCGCTCGCTAGGCGTGTCGCCGCAGGCGAAGCGCGTTGCTGATTACCGATACGGATGACAGACTCATTGCCAGCGCTGCGATGAGTGGACTGAGCAGCCATCCGAAAACGGGATACAAAACGCCGGCGGCGATCGGAATGCCGAGCATGTTGTAGCCGAATGCGAACAGCAGATTCTGACGAATGTTGCGCACGGTCGCGCGGCTCAACTGGCGTGCGCGAACGATGCCGCGCAAGTCTCCCTTGACCAGCGTGACTTGGGCGCTCTCCATCGCGATGTCGGTACCCGTGCCCATCGCAATACCGACGTCGGCCTTGGCGAGAGCCGGAGCATCGTTGATCCCATCGCCCGCCATCGCCACGCGTCGGCCCTGCTCCTGCAAACGCGCAACGACATCGACCTTATCCTGCGGTTGAACCTCGGCGATGACCTCGTCGATTGGCAGCGTAGCCGCGACCGCGCGAGCTGTCGTTTGACTATCCCCCGTAAGCATTACGAGCCTCAGCCCATCTTCCTTGAGCGCTTCGAGCGCAGCAGGCGTCGTCTCTTTGATGGGGTCGCCGACCGCTAGCGCACCTGCCAACCTGCCATCGACGCTCAGAAAGATGACGGTACGGCCTTGCTGCCTGAGTTGCTCGACCCGATCGCGCATGCTGTCGACGCTGATGCCGCTTGCTGCCATCAGTGCCGCGTTACCCAGAGCAAGCGCATGACCATCCGCCTGGCCACGCACGCCCTGCCCCGTGACGGACTCGAAGTTGCTCACCGTGGCCGCCGCAACTTCACGCGCTTGCGCACCGGCGACGACCGCACGCGCCAAGGGATGCTCGCTCGCGCGATCGAGGCCCGCTGCCCAAGCAAGGATCTGCTGCTCAGAAAACCCGTTTCCAGCGATGACCCGATCGAACGTCGGCTTACCCACAGTGATCGTGCCCGTCTTGTCGAGCACCAGGGTATCGACCTTGCGCAGATTCTCGATCGCCTGCGCATCCCTGAACAGCACGCCGAGCTGCGCACCGCGACCGCTCGCGACCATGATGGAAATAGGTGTCGCAAGGCCCAGCGCGCAGGGACACGCGATAATGAGCACCGCGACGGCATTCACCAGCGCGTAGGCAAGTCTCGGTTCGGGCCCCACGAGCCACCAGACGACGAACGTCAGCACCGATATGGTGATCACCGAGGGCACGAACCACTTCGCGACCTCGTCGGCAAGCCGCTGCAGCGGCGCTCGTGAGCGCTGCGCCTGAGCAACCAGGGTGACAATCTGTGAGAGCAAACTGTCCGCACCCACGCGCTCGGCAACGATGATCAAGCTGCCGGTCTGGTTGACGGTTGCTCCGACAATGCGATCGCCTGGCCCCTTGTCCACGGGCATAGGCTCGCCGGTAAGCATCGATTCATCGACGCTGGATCGGCCCTCGACCACGCTGCCATCCACCGGGATCTTCTCGCCGGGCCGCACGCGCAGGCGATCGCCCGCGTGTATGTGGCCAAGCGGTACGTCCTCTTCCGTGCCGTCGGCATTGACCCTGCGCGCGCTCTTGGGCGCAAGGCCGAGCAACTGCCGAATCGCGGCGCTGGTGCGACCTCGGGCGCCAAGCTCCAACCATTCGCCGAGCAGCACCAATGCGATGATCGCGCTCGCCACTTCGAAATAAACGCCGACCATTCCATGGCGATCGCGCATCTCTGCCGGGAATATCTGCGGAGCGGCTGTAGCTACCAAGCTATAAATGAATGCGACGATGACGCCAAGACCGATGAGCGTGTACATGTTGGGCGAGCGGTTGACGACTCCCATCCAGCCGCGACGGTAGTAGTCCAGCGCAGCCCAAAGAACAACAGGTGTCGAGAGCAACAGCTCCGCGCCGCGCAGTACTCGCGCGCCCGCTGCGGCGACATGCAGATCCAGCAGGTGCGGCAGCATCGCAATGCCGACCACCGGCAGCGTGAATGCGAGCGCGATCCAGAACTTCCTCCGCACTTTGCGGATCGCACGATCGTCCTCCTGTTCGACCGGCATTTCAGGCTCGAGCGCCATGCCACAGATCGGACAATTGCCTGGACCGAGCTGGCGCACTTGCGGGTGCATCGGACACGTGTAGATCGTTCCGGCAGCAACATCGGTATCGGGCTTCCGCGCGGGCACGGCGTCATGGTCGTGGCGGTGGTCCTGATGTGCCGTCACGTACTGCGCTGGATTGGCTGCGAACCTCTTGCGGCAGCCGGCCGAGCAGAATACGTATCGCTGTCCCTCGTGGGTAATGGAGTGCGGCGAATCATTGCCAACCCTCATTCCGCAAACTGGATCGATTGAGCTCTCGCGATCTAGATTTGGATCCTTCGCATTGGAGGTGGAGTCCTGTGCAGCCTTCCTCTTTGAGCCGCAGCATGTGGGCTCCGCGCTGGCGCGGTGTTCGTCAGAATGCACGTGCGGCCCATGGCTGTTCGAGGACGTCGTCGAGCAACAGGAATCGACCCGCTGTTCCGCATCGGTATGTGCATGCGAGGGGGAATGATTACGGTGCTGCATATTCAATTTCGTTCCGAGGGCGGTAGACGGCCAAGATCGTCGAGAATCGGGCACTCAGGTCGATGATCGCCATGGCAGTGCGCCGCGAGATCCGCAAGCGCGGCGCGCATCGATTGCAGCTCTTCAATCTTGCTGTCCAGCTCCGCCACGTGCTTCAAAGCAAGGCGCTTCACTTCCTTGCTGGCTCGTCGCTCGTTTTGCCAGAGGCCTAGAAGCGTGCCGACCTCATCGATGGAAAAGCCCAGCCTGCGAGCGCGACGGACAAAGCGCAGCTTGTGGATATCGCTGGCGGTGTAAACCCGATAGTCGCCCAGTGTCCGCGCGGCCTTCGGGATCAGCTCCAGCGATTCGTAGTGGCGAATCATCTTCGCGGTCACGCCAGAAAGTTCGGCCGCGCGTCCGATGCTGTAGTACCCACGCTCTTTGGCGTCGGCGAGCTCCGCCAAGGCCTTAGCACGCATACTGCCCTCTTCCGGTTCCTGAGTTCTCACAGGCGCGATCATGGACCTTCCCATAGTGGTAAGGTCAAGCTGCGAATCCGACTCGCATCAGCGTCCCTTTGCAGCCTTGGATGACCAGTGGATGTGCACTACCTTCCAACTTCCTCCGACGTTCTTGAGCACTAGTGTCTCAGTACTGACTAGCGTCACCGGCTTGCCGCCGCTACTCCCACTGAGTGCGGCTTCGTTGGCTACCCACGCGAAGTCGCCAGAGCTATCACCGGTCTGACGCTCTAGCTTGTAGGTGAGTCCCTTCATGAATTTCAGATCTGCAGGCAGGTGGTGCGCGGCATACTCGTTGAGCGATCGCTCGACGTTGCCACCTTCCATGATCATCACCTCGGGATCGAGGAGGCGCTGGACTCGGGCGGCTTCGCCAGCCGACATCGCATCGTGCAGCGCCTTAGCCGCACCGACCGGTCCACTGGCTGGCGCGGTGTGCGTGTGCTTGGTGTGCTCAGATCCGGCTGACGAGTGGTCAGTATCGTGTGAGTGATGATCGGCCGTTCCTTCCTCGTGATCGTCGCCTTCCTCGTGACTATGATCCGCGGACTCGCCTGCTCCATGCGAATGGCCGCCGCTCGCCATCACCTCAGCTTGGTACTGCTCGGCCGACAGTGATGGAAGTTTGCGCACGAATGCGACAACGTCCCAGATGTACTGATCCTCCATGTGCTTGCCCCATGCAGGCATACCCGTCGATTTGATGCCGTGCTTGATGACCCAGAATGCCTCGGCCGCATCCGCGGGCGCTTCCTTGGCCAGATTGGGCGGAGTCGGAGACAGTCCCGCGCTCAGTTCTGTCGGATCCACGCCGGGTGCGAGATGGCACCTGGCGCACATGGCGTCGTAGTTGCCCGCCCCTCTGCGCACCCTATCTGCATCATCCAAAGCAGGAACTTGGATGTCGTCTGCACGAGCCTCAATCGAGCGTTCGCGAGCAGTGTCGAGAATGCCGAAGACCAGGGACGAGTGCGGCTCGTCTGCCGCCACACTGAGGGCGCCCGATACGACGACCAGCGCGCCCAGCAACACAACCGCGAGCAGCGTGATGACGACTGTCGATAATGTACGTTTCATGCTTTTCTCCTAGAACCACAAGCGCAGGCCAGCCACCAGCCGCAACTCATCGACGTCGTCGCCCGCGGCACGAGCGAAGTCCGCTGTATCACCATAGGAACGCGTCCATACGAGACCAACGTAAGGCGCGATCTCGCGACGAATCTCATAACGGAGACGAAGTCCGATCTCGGAATCAGCGAGTCCGGAGCCGATTGCATTCTCCGGATCATCCTTGCCGTATAGGTCGAACTCGACCTTCGGCTGCAAAACCAGCCTTTGGGTGATCAGCAGCTCGAACTCGCCAGAGAAGCGAGCGGTAGTGCGACCTTGCTCACCGAAATAGACGGTGGCCTCTACCTCAAACCAGTGCGGAGCA
>Ga0070664_100001618_pt1 | contig 18025 bp, 16 predicted proteins | sample KBSC73metaG_FD_65863 | JGI IMG/M metagenome (GOLD analysis project Ga0070664, IMG submission 65863) | Corn rhizosphere microbial communities from Kellogg Biological Station, Michigan, USA - KBS C7-3 metaG | ecosystem: Host-associated > Plants > Roots > Rhizosphere > Soil ... | reverse complement strand
AGACCTTGCTCTTCGTGGACGAAATCCACCGCTTCAACCGCGCCCAGCAGGATGGCTTCCTGCCTTACGTTGAGAACGGCACCGTGACCCTTGTCGGCGCGACGACGGAGAACCCAAGTTTCGAGATCAATGCCGCGCTTCTGTCGCGTTGCCAGGTGCTGATCCTTCGACGGCTCGACCACGAGGCGCTAGCCGAGCTCGTCAGCCGTGCGGAAGCGCTCGACGACCGGGCGCTGCCGGTGACGTCAGACGCTCGCGAAGCGCTGATTGCGAGTGCCGACGGCGACGGACGCTTCTTGCTGAACCAGGCGGAGACCCTGTTCTCCGTCGAGATCGATCAGCCGCTCGGCCCGGCCGAGCTCAGCGACCTGCTTCATCGGCGGGTTCCGGTCTACGACAAGGACCGCGAGGGCCATTACAACCTCATCTCCGCGCTTCATAAGACGATTCGAGGCTCGGACCCGCAGGCGGCGCTGTACTATCTCGCGCGAATGCTCGTCGCCGGAGAGGAGCCTCTTTACGTCCTGAGACGCCTAACGCGCGCGGCAGTCGAGGACATCGGCATGGCAGACCCGAACGCGCTCCTGCAGTGCCTTGCAGCCAAGGAAATGTACGACTTTCTCGGATCGCCGGAGGGGGAGATCGGCCTCGTGCAAGCCTGCCTCTATCTCGCAACGGCGCCGAAATCGAACGCCGCCTACGTGGCCCAGAAGCAGGCTTGGCGAAGCGCCAGGGAAACGGGATCGCTCTTGCCGCCGATGCACATCCTCAACGCGCCCACCAAGCTGATGAAGAACGTCGGTTACGGCAAAGGCTACGCCTATGACCACGATGCCGACGAAGGATTTTCCGGCCAGGATTACTGGCCCGAAGAGATGGATCCGCAGACATTCTATGAGCCGACCGATCGCGGCTTCGAAGCTCGCGTAAAGGAGCGCTTGGAATATTGGGAGCAGCAGCGCAAGGAGCTGCAACAAAGGAGCGAAGACGCGGGTTAAGCCGCGCAGAGTCGAGGGAGCCAACCGGATGTACGATACAAGCGCTTACTGGCAGGCCCAGCTGATGAACTGGGGACCGAAGATCCTCATTGCCCTCCTGATCCTGATCGCGACCTGGATCGTGGCGCGCGCCGTGAAATGGGCGCTGCAAAAAGCGATCGACCGGACGCCCGCGCTCCGAAAGCACATGACCGGGACCCCGGAAGAGACGGTTGGCCACCAGCTGGGCACGATCGCGAAGCTGATCATCTGGCTGGTCGGCATCCTCGCCGCGCTCCAGTTTCTCGGATTCGCCCAGATCCTGGCGCCGATCAATGAGCTGGTGACGGAGATCTTCGCCTTCCTGCCGCGGCTGATCGGCGCGGGAATGATCTTCTTCCTCGGGCTTATCGTCGCGCGCATCGTCAGGCAGCTGGTCGAGACCGTGCTCATCGCGGCCAATGTCGACGGCCTGCTGGCACGCATCGGAATTGGCTCGAGCGACGGCACCGTCCGCACCTCCCCCGAAGAGGTGCCTCCAGGCGCCGCGCCCGGCGCCACCCGCGCCAGCATTGCCAAGGCGGTTGGCATCCTTGCCTATGCCTTCATCATCATTCCCATCGCGATTGCCGCGGTGAACGTGCTCGGCATCGACGCCATCTCCGGCCCGGCCACGCAAATGCTGAATGAGATCGGGCAGGCAATTCCGCGCATCCTGGCTGCCGCCTTGTGGATCGGCATCGCCTTCATCGCCGCGAAGTTCCTGAAGACGATCATCGAGGCGATCCTTCCGCCGACGGGCTTCGACGATGCGATTCGCTCGACCGGCGTCTTGCCGGCAACGGCCTTCCCGTCGCGGATCGTGGCAAACATCGCGATGATCGCGATCATCCTCGCGGCGTCCATCGAGGCAGCCAAGCAGCTCGGCGGCGGGACGATTGCGATCTTTCTGGCGCAGGTGACCGAGCTGGGGGGCAAGGTTATCTTCGGCACGCTGATCATCGTCGTCGGGATCTTCCTCGCCCGGATCATCGCAAACCTGGTTGGGAGCGGCACCGGCGAAGGCGGGTTCGGGCAGACGATTGTCCGCTATGCAATCATCGCGCTGTTCACTGCGATCGGCCTCACATTCATGGGACTGGCCGACCAGATCGTCATGCTCGCCTTCGGCCTGATCCTGGGCTCGGCAGCGATTGCAGCGGCACTGGCGTTCGGTCTTGGCGGCCGTGACGCCGCCGCCAGGATACTCGAGCGGTGGTCGGATGTCGGGGCATCGTCGCGGCCAACTCCGCCGAAGCGTATCCGTCAGGCGCCCCCCAGCGACGAGCAGCCACCGCTGGTCTGATGAACTGGCAGCAGGCGGTCGCTTACGCCCTGACCTTGCCGGACACCGAGCTTGGGACCAGCTACGGCAAGCCGGCAGTGAAGGTCGCGTCGAACGGCCGCGCGTTCCTCTACCCAAGCCACGAAGCGAGCACGTCGTTCGGGGTGGCGATCGATCTCGACACGATCGAGATCCTGAAGGCGACAGACCCGGACACCTTCTGGCAGACTCCGCACTATGAAGGCTGGCCAGGGGTTCTGATCCGCTACGACAGCAAGGACCCCGAACGCGTACGCGAGATCATCGAACGCTCTCGCGAGTGGACGGCCGCCAAGCCGAAGGCGCGTCCGCGCAAACGCAAGTGAGGCGCTTCTCGGCTTACGTCGCGATCGACTGGTCGGGCGCGAAGGGCAGGAAGCACAAGGGCATCGCGGTCGCCGAGGCGCGCGGAGACGCGCCGCCGCGACTGATCCGCCCGGGCCACGTCTGGTCGCGGGAAGACGTGCTGAAATGGCTGCTCCGGCAGGCTGCGACCGAGCCGACCTTGTTCGGCTTCGACTTCAGTTTTGCGCCCCCCTTGATCGAGCGCGGCGAATATCTGCCCGGCGAGCCAGGCGTTCCCCAGACTGCGCGTGAGTTCTGGGCCTACGTCGATGCGTGCTGCGACGACGAAGACCTTGGAGCCGCGCGCTTCCTCGAAGTGGCTCACCGCAAGCACTTCTATTTCGGTATCGCCGACGGCCTGAAGTCCGACTTCGTCCGCTTCCGCCAGTGCGACGCGCGGCTCAACGCACAGGGCGGTCGGAAGACGGCGAGTGCCTATGATGCGATCGGCGCGGCGCAAGTAGCCAAAGCCAGTTTCTCCGGCATGAGGTTCCTCCGAAATCTCGATGGCAAGGTTGCGATCTGGCCGATGGACCCGCTGCCGGAAAGCGGAAGCGCTGTGGTGGAGATCTATACGCGGATCTATCTGCGCCGCTCCGGTCTGACCGGCGTCAAGCTAAGGAGCCGAACGGAGCTCAACCGTGCGCTGAAGGGCCTCGGCAGCGCGCCGGCTCGGCTGCGCTTCGAACCGAACGACCATCAGACGGACGCCCTCGTAACGGCGGCGGGCATGCGGGCGCTTGCCCGGACAGAGCCTCGCGCTTTCGATCCTGAAGGCCTGACCGCCGAAATTGCTCGAACGGAAGGCTGGACCTTCGGCGTACTTTGACCCAAATGCGCCCCCGAGCCGGCTTAGCACAGTGGTAGTGCAGCGGTTTTGTAAACCGAAGGTCGGGGGTTCAAATCCCTCAGCCGGCACCATTCGCAAACTGCCTGGCGGGGCACCGACTAGCCGAGGAAGCCGAGGATCCGGCACGTCAGGCCGTCTACGCCGAAGTCGATTTCGACTTTCCCCCGCAGTTCCGCGGCGAGGCTGCGCCTGATCAGCCGCATGCCGAAACCTTCCGAGGTCGGCGCCTGGACCGCCGGCCCCCCCGTCTCCTGCCACTTGAGGTCGAACTTGTCGCCATCGGCAGTCCAGCCAACATGCACCTTGCCGGCATCGACGCTGAGCGCGCCGTATTTCGAGGCGTTCGTCGCAAGCTCGTGAAGCGCCAGCGCCAAAGTAACGGCCGTTTGCGGAACGATCCTGACATCGGGCCCGATGACTTCGCATCGACCCGCGTCGCAGAAGGGCGCGAGGGCGTTCCTGACGACTTGCTGCATCGAGGCCGCCTCCCAGCGCTCGCTGGTCAGCATATTGTGCGCCCCCGCCAGCGCCTGAAGCCGTGCCTCGAAAGCGGCAATCGCGTCCTTGGGCGAGTGCCTCCCGCGGAAGGTTTGATGCGCCAGGCTCTGAACCACGGACAGAGTGTTCTTCACACGGTGATTGAGTTCGCCGATCAGTAGCTGCTGATGGCGCTCGCTTCGCTCCTTCGCGGCGAACGACTTTCTGAGCGCATCGCCGACCGCGTCGATTTCCTTGATGCCACTCGGCTTCATTTCCTCATTCTGCTGCTGAGGGCTGGTCGCTCCGACGAGCGCATTGACCGCCGAATGAAGCTTCGCGCCGACAAGTGCGGCAAGCGCCGTTCCGAAAATAAGCGCGACGAGGAAAATGATCGTTCCTCTGAAGACAGTCTGGCCGGCGCTGCCCCCAAGCTCATCAAGCGGAGAACCGACGACGACCGACCAGCCTGAAAGGGTGGAGCGATGGTAGGCGGACAGCATCCGAACCCCCTCCAAGCTGGTCGTTTCCAGCACGCCTGATGCGACCCCGGACCTTAGGGCGGCCAAGATGGGGCCGGTTGCACTGCGCCCCACGAACTCGCCCGGCTTGATATTTCGCCAGATGATATGCCCGGTTCGGTCGACCAGGCTGGCAATGTTGCCCGTTCGCGATCCCTGCCTCGTGATCGCTGAGCTGAAAGCGTCCGGGCGAAATACGACAGACATTGCGTATTCGGCATTCGCGCCATCGGGGATCGGCGCATCGACGCAGACGATATGCGCTTCGACGACCCCCTCCGAGAGATTGCATACGCGCGGCTTGCCGGTCGCAATCTCGCGCCACATTTCCGGGGGAGGCGTACCTAACGGCAAATGCGAGCCGGCCGGGAGCCGGGTATTCAGAAGCTGCTGACCACGCCTGCCCTGAACGACGATCCAGGAATCGGCACCGGGCAGAGCCGCCCTCGCCTGTCGATCCAATGTCGCCCAGTCGCGAGAAACCGCAGCCTCGGATGTCGACAGCGCTGCAAGGACGCCCAGCGCGCGCTCGAGCTTGCCGTCAACGGCCAGCGACAGGGCTGTCGCCGTATCGCGGGACTGAGCCTCGATCTGTCTTTGATTCAGTGCACTCGCATGACCCATGACCAGCGCATATGCGGTCGACGCCACCACCATGCAGATCACAACAAGCGCTAACAGGTAGACGCGAATGGAACGCACCGCTTAACCCCCACCACCGGCACGCCTGTTAGCAGGCCCGCCGGCAACCGCCAGCCCACCCGAAGCCCTCATCCGACTGTCCCGACTTGGCACGAGCAGTTCTGCGGCACAGCCGCGCCGCGCAATCCAAGTTATGTCGGCCTGGTCTGGGACGAACCGGCACTCGGTTTCCGTGCAAAGCTGCTCTCTCGGACTGCAACGGAAGGGAACGAAATGCGACGCAAATTGATGATGGCGCTGGCCGCAACGGCAATCGCCTGTGCAACTCCTGCTTATGCGGCGGTCACGCCGTCAAATGATCCTTGCACCTACGGCTATGTGTCCGGGGCAATCGCCTGCCAGGGCTATTACGGTGGAAACCTGATCACGGGCAGCGTCGGTTCGGCCACCACGTCAGCAGAGCTCAACGCAATTAACCTGCTGCTCACCAACGCGGTGTCGCAGGGCCCGGGCTACACGCCGCCATATTTGAATCTAGATTATGACACCGTGCTCGGCGCCCTTTCGAATCTGAACGGCACGGCCACCCTGAACTTCGGTTCGCTCAATTTGTCGGGTCTCACAATCCTGGGCGCCCATTTCGGCAACAATATCGAGAGCGACCCGAATAACATCACGGCGTTCTGGTTGCTCGATCTGGGAAGCACGACGACGCACACGATCACGCTTTCGAACGGTCAGGGGTCGTCAAACGCCCAGATCTTCGCGACGGGCGGGACGCCGGGCGTTCCCGAGCCCGCCACGTGGGCCATGATGCTCCTCGGCTTTGCCGGCATCGGCATGGCCCTGCGCGGACGTGCGCAGCAGAAGGTCCTGATGCAGGTCGCATAAGACAGGACACCTTTCGATTGCAGAGGGGGTCCAGCCAGGTGCTGGGCCCCTTTCTTTTCCTGCTCCCGTCAGATCTGGACTTCCACCCACATAGGCGCGTGATCGCTGGTCTTCTCCCAGGCGCGCGGCGTACGGTCGACGCCGGCGGCCTTCAGCTTCTTCGCCAGGGCCGGACTTAGCAGTGCGTGGTCGATGCGGATCCCGGCGTCGCGCTGGAACGAGTTCCGCCAATAATGCCAGAATGTGTAGATCCGCTCTTGGGGATGGAGATGACGGATCGCGTCGGTCCAGCCTTGCGCAACGAGCTTGCCGAACTTCTCCTTCGCCGCGGGGGCGAACAGGGCGTCCTTGGCCCAGCGTTCCGGCTTGTAGACGTCCTGGTCAGTCGGAATGATGTTATAGTCGCCCATAAGGATCGCTGGGACCTTGCTGTCGAGCAGATCCTGAGCGTGGGCGTGCAGCGCATCGAGCCAGGCCAGCTTGTAATCGAACTTCGATCCCGGGACCGGATTGCCGTTCGGCGCATACATGTTGCCGACGAGAATGCCGCAAACCGCTGCTTCGATGTACCTGCTCTGCTCAAGGTTCGGATCGCCCGGCAAAGCACGCCGCGTTTCAACCGGTTCGCCGACCCTGGATAGGAGAGCGACGCCATTCCAGCTGCGCTGGCCATGCCAGATCGCTTGATAGCCCAGCGCTTCGATGGCTTCGCGCGGGAACGCTTCGTTCGTCGCCTTCAGCTCCTGGAGACCAACAATGTCCGGCTGGAACTCCTCAAGCCAGCGCGTCAGCACTTGGAGCCGCGAATTGATCCCGTTGATATTGTAGCTTGCGATGCGCAAGCGCCGCTTCGTCGCCATCGGCATTAGGAACAAAGCAAAGGCGAATGAGTTCTCGCGGCGTTGCTTCGGAACCACCGAACTGTGTCTCCGGGGTGGAAGCGGGCATCAGTCCCCGCCTCGGCTCTGTTGATGACGCGGATCACTGGATTCGAAGCACGGGGAGCCCCGGCAGTCGATTTCGGCTTGCCGGGGCTCCTTTTATGCGAGTCGCGATAGGTTCCACAGGCTTATCCACTGAGTCATCCACAGATTTGTCGGATAGCAGGCAAGATTCAGCTGGAACAACCGTAAGTCTCATGTATTGTTGCTTTGTGCTTCCGAACTCGAAAGAGGGAAGAAGCATGGAACCCCGGCAGCTTCGGTTGCCGGGGTTTACTCGTTTATGGCCTCGCGATTCCGTTGAGGTCGCGGCGTGGAGGACGCTAAAGCGCTCCGGGATCCGCTTCCGCCAGCTTCAACTTCTTCGAGCGATCGGGCAGCGGATATTTGTTTCCGTTGGCGCAGTTGAACAGCAGAACGCGCTCGTCCTTGCCGACCAAGCCGCGCCCCAGCGCCTGACGCCATCCGGCGAGCACGGCGCCGCCTTCCGGGCAGAGCAGAAACCCGTCTTCATGCGCGGCATCCTCAACCGCCTGCAGTATAGCTTCTTCGGACACGGCGATTCCCGCGCCGCCACTTTCCCTCACCGCGCGCAGGATCAGGAAGTCACCGACCGCCTTGGGAACGCGAATGCCGGTGGCGACCGTGGCCGCATGCTCCCAGCGCTCAGCGAATTCGTCGCCATTCTCAAAAGCGCGCACGATCGGCGCGCAGCCCTCCGCCTGAACGGCGTACATGCGCGGACGCTTCGAGCCGATGAGCCCGACGGCCTCGAGTTCGTCGAAGCCCTTCCACATGCCGATCAGACCAGTGCCCCCGCCGGTGGGATAGAAGATAGCGTCGGGCAGTTCCCAGCCGAGCTGCTCGGCGAGTTCGAAGCCCATCACCTTCTTCCCCTCAAGGCGATAGGGCTCCTTCAACGTGGAGCAATCGAACCAGAGCCCCGCCGACGCTCCCTTTCCCACCAGCGCGCCGCACTCGTCGATCTGCCCGTCGGCGACATGGACCCGCGCACCATAAGCAGCGGTCTCGGTGATATTCGTTTCCGGAGTTTCGGCGGGACAGATGACGATCGTCTCGATCCCCGCCCTCGCGCCGTAAGCCGCGAGCGCCGCGCCAGCATTGCCGTTGGTCGGCATCGCAATGCGCTCGATTCCGAACTGCTTCGCCATCGTGACGGCCATGGCGAGCCCACGCGCCTTGAAGGAGCCGGTGGGGAGCCGCCCTTCATCCTTCACCAGCAGCTGGGAGGCGCCTTCGCGAGCAGCGAGGTTCGGCAACGCGACGATTGGCGTCTCGGGCTCGCCGAGGCTGACAGGCTCGCCCTCGTTGGGGAGCAGTTCGCGCCATTTCCACATGCCTTGCTCACGTTCGGCAAGGCTCGCTCGCGTCATCGTCCTTGCCGCGACCTCAAGATCGTACCGGACCAGCAGCGGCTTCCCGGCGCGGGAGAGATTATGAACCTGGCCGGCTTCATAGCGTTCGCCGGTCAGCGAGCATTCGAGGTGCGTGACGGTCATCAGCAGTGCGTGTCTTTCAAATGGGTGCGCTCGATCTGAATCGTGCAATGCCCGATCCCGAAGCGGTCATGGAGCATGGCCCGAGCAGCCTGCAATAAAGCGTCGGTTGAACCGACGGCGGGAACGACGAGATGCGCCGTGAGTGCGGTCTCGGTTGTGCTCAATGGCCACACGTGAAGGTCGTGGACAGTCTCCACTCCTTCCATGTCCCCCAGGGCTTCCTGGACCGCGTCGAGCTCGATTCCGCTCGGCACTCCCATCAGCGACATGCCGACCGACTCCCGCATGAGGCCAAAACTGCCCCACAGGATCACGACGGCGACCGCGAGACTCATCACCGGGTCCACCCAGCGCTGGCCGGTCCAAAGGATCACCAAGCCGGCAAATACGACCGCGGCCGACACGGCGGCATCTGCGGCCATGTGCTGGAATGCAGCCCGGACGTTGATGTCGTGCTCACGGCCGCGGACGAACAGCAAGGCGGTCGCGCCATTGACGGCGATGGCGACGGCCGCGACCCAGATCATCGTGTGCGCTTCCGCCGGCGCCGGATTGAAGAGCCGCCTGACGGCCTCCGAGGCGATGGCCCCGACCGCAATCAACAGGAACAGGGCATTGATCAGCGCGGAGAGGATCGACGCTTTCTTGAGCCCGTACGTGAAGCGTGGCGACGGCGAACGCTTGGCCATCACCGCACCCGCCCATCCCACCACGAGGCCAAGGACGTCGGAAAGATTGTGCCCCGCATCTGCGATCAGAGCCATGGAGTTGGCCAGAAAGCCGAAGATGAATTCGATCAGCACGATCGAGATGTTGAGCGCGATGCCGATGGCAAAGGCGCGGCTGAAATCCTCGCCGTGATGCGCATGACCATGGCCGTGGTCGTGGCTGTGCAAATGGACCGGCATGGCCCGGCCCTAGCCGAGCGCTTTGCCAATCGGCAAACCTCCGCCCGTCGATAATGAACTTGTATTCGGAAAACGTTCATCTTGAGATAATGTATCACTCGCTCTAGAGGGCAGCGAACCCCCTCCGTTTGAGTCCCCCGTGAAAATCCAGATGACTTCCTGCGCAGCGCTCGCTGCTTTGCTACCGATCTTTCCGGCGACCGCGCAGCATGCGCCGGCCACCGACCACTCAATCGTCGAAAGCGCGGGCAGTGGCGGAACGGACTCGGCTGCAGAGCCACCGACGCCCGGCGACGCTGCCAAGTCGCATCCCGACACCGATCAGGCGATCGTCGTCACCGGGGTGAAGCGCTCGGCCGGTGACGTCCTCGGCGGCGTGTCGGTCATGGACAAGGAGATCCTGACCCATGCAGTCCGGCCGAGCATCGGCGAGACGCTGAAGGACCAGCCAGGCGTAACGGCGTCGAGCTTCGGACCCACGGCGTCGCGACCGATCCTGCGCGGCTTGCAGGGCGAGCGAGTGCGCGTCCTGGTGGACGGCATTGGGAGTCTCGACCTCTCCTCATCGGATCCCGACCACGCAGTGGCGATCAACCCGCTGACGGCCGAGCGGATCGAGGTCCTTCGGGGGCCTTCTGCGCTTCTTTTCGGCTCATCGGCCATCGGCGGCGTCGTCAACGTGATCGACACGCGCATCCCACGCGCCGTGCCCGACGGACCCGTAAGCGTCGATGCACTGCTCAACTACGGCTCGGCCGCCAATGAGCGGTCCGGCAACTTGTCCGTCGATGTGCCGTTCGGCGGGCACTTCGTGGCGCATGCCGACGGCTCCTACTCGAAGTTCGACGACCTTCGCGTCGGCGGACACCTCTTGTCAGAGCCGCTGCGCGAACAGGCCGAGGCTAGCTCCGACCCCGAGATCAGAGAATTGGCGGACCTCAAGGGCAAGATTCCGAATACCTCGGGCCGCATCGACGACGTCGCTGGCGGACTCGCGTATGTCGACGGCGATCTCAACATCGGCATCTCGTACAATCATCACGACGCGCGCTACGGCGTCCCGATCCGTTTTTCACTCGACCCCGCAATCGAGCCGGAAGTGCCGACGATCGACGCGCACCAGGACCGCGGCGACCTGCGCGCCAACGTGCCGCTGGGCGGCTTCTTCAAGATCGCCGAACTGCGTGGCGGTATTTCCAATTACCGGCACAACGAAATTGAGGACGATGGCGAGATCGGATCGCGCTTCTATTCGAAGGGCCAGGAATTCCGCGGAGACGTCGTCCAGAACGAGCGCGGCGGCTGGGGCGGGACTACGGGGTTCCAGTATCTGCACCAAGACGCGCGCATCCGCGGCGATGAGAAATATTTGCCCGACAGCCTCAACCGGCAGCTTGGCCTGTTCACCCTTCAGTCGATGGTCGCAGGAAAGGTGCGGTTCGAGGCCGGCGCTCGCGTGGAGTTCTCGCGCCTGCATGCCGACGAAGACGAGCGCATTGCGGAGCTGGTCGAGGAGATCGGCGAGCCGACCACCCTGGGTGAAGCCCCGGTCAACCGCAACTTCACCGTCTGGTCAGCCTCCCTTGGCGCAAACTACGAGTTCCTGCCGGGCTGGCGCGCCGGACTGTCGCTGTCGCGCAGCGAGCGGGCGCCCTCGATTGACGAGCTCTTCTCGTTCGGGCCGCATGGCGGCAGCCAGCAATTCCTGATCGGTGATGCGGAGCTGGACCCGGAGCGCAGCACCGGCATCGAGCTGAGCCTCCATCACACTTCCGGGCCAATCCATCTCCAGGGCAGCGTCTACTACACCCATTTCGGCAACTATGTTTTCCAGGCGCCGACCGACGAGATCGAGGACGGCCTCCCGCTCTATGAGTATCGCGAAGGCAGGGCGACCTACTACGGCTTCGAATTACAGGCGGACGCCAAGTTCGGCCATGCGTTCGGCGTCGAATGGGGCGGCGAAGTGGTGACCGACGCGGTGCGCGCCACGATCAGGAATTTCGGCCCGGCGCCCCAAATCCCGCCGTTCCGAGTGCTGGGAGCCCTGACCGGATCGCGCGGCCAGGTCGATGGTCGCGTCGAGGTCGAACGCGTGTCGGCGCAAGACCGGACCGCACCCAATGAGACCAGTACGCGCGGCTTTACCCTCGTGAACGCGTCGATCGACTATCATCCCTTCGCCGCCAACCCGGAGCTGACGCTTTCGCTGCAGGGCAACAATCTGTTCGACGTGGATGCGCGGCGGCATTCGAGCGTGTTGAAGGATTATGCGCCGCTCACTGGACGGGACATCCGGCTCACTGCGCGGATCGGCTTCTAAGAATAAACGGCCCGGCAGAAGAGCACGCCTGCCGGGCCGTCGTGAAGGGGAACTGGCTCGCGACGCAAGCGAGAGCTCCTGCGATCTTCCTAACTAAAGATAAGATCGTTGACAAGAATAAGAGGCGGCTCGGGAAGGGGTCCGAACCGCCTCTCATGTTGCGCGCCTGGGGAGCCGAAGCGCGCGGGGGCAAGATGCTTCAGATTTCGATGCCGGCGGCGATCGCCTCCAGCTTGCGGACGCGTTCGCGGAGGTCCGCAATCTCGATCCGGCCGCTCGCCGGGGGAAGTCCGCGATCACCGGTCATCTGGGCCAGCTCCATCTTCTTTAGCTCTAGCCAGCCGTTCCAGGCCTTGAGCCCTGCCCAGCCCGCCGCGCTCAATCCTGCGAACAGGCTCGTGGCCATGACTGAAATCGTGATCGGTTCCATCACTTGTCCTCCTGGCGGAGCGCTTCGATCTCGCGCGCCAACTCATCGTTCTGACTGTTGATGTGATGATCGATCGCCATCAGCCGGCGGTCGGTCTCGTCGAGGTCGTTGACCATCGAATGGACGGTCGGCCTGCGGCGGCTCACCTGCTCCATGCGGTCGAAGTCGCTCATCCGGCGTTCGCCGCACATCGCCTTCTTCTTCTGCACCGCTAGGTAGATGCCGATCGCGGCATAAGCGATGAGTGTCAGCTTGAAGCTGATGAAGATCGCGGCGGCGACGAAGCCGATGCGGATGAAGGTGGGGTCGACCCCCGTCATCCCGCCGATCGTCGAGGCGACGCCAGCGACCTTCGCATCCTTGCGGTCCAGCGAATACGGATATTTGCGCGCCATCGTCATTACCCCTTCTCCTTAGTTCGGCAGCGCTTGGCTTTGGGCCTTGAGCGCGGCTTTCATGGCATCCAGCTCGGCATCGATCTTCTCGTCGGCCTTGAGCTGTTCGATTTCGTCTTCGAGGCTGGTGATCCCGAGGGCCTCGCAACGCCCTTCGGCGAAGTCGGCGCGGCGCTCGAGCAGCTCGAACTTGGCGAATGCGTCGGCGGTGCGGCTGCCGTGCATGATCTCTCGCGCCTTCGCCCTGGTCACCGCGCTCTCAAAGCGTGCGGCGATCGCGTTCTGGCGAGCGCGGGCTTCGCGAAGCTTGCCCTGGAGCTTGGCGATGTCGGTTTCATAACCGCGCAGCACCTGCTCCAGCTGGCCCAGCTCGTCGCGGAGGCCGTCGGCCATCTCGCCCGCTTTCTGCCGCTCCACGAGCGCTGCCTTGGCGAGGTCGTCACGGCCCTTGCTCAGCGCGAGCTCGGCCTTGCCCGTCCAATCGGTATGCAGCTCGTCGAGCCGGCTGACCGCCCGCCGCATCTCTTTGATGTCGGCGATCGAGCGGGCCGCCGTCGCGCGGACCTCGACCAGGGTCTCTTCCATCTCGAGGATGATCATGCGGATCATCCGCCCCGGGTCTTCGGCCCGGTCGAGAAGGTCGGTCATGTTCGCCGCGAAAATGTCACGGGCGCGGCTGAACACTGGGCCGCTGAGCCAGCCGGCAACCGGGGCGAAACGCCCGCTGTTCGGCTCGGACTCAACCTCGATCAGGCGAGGCGTGCGGACCGGGACCTTGGCTTCGAGGACTTCAAGTTCAGGCATTGATGGAAACCTTTACGGGGTTGGCATTCGCTTGGGCGGGACCGACGGCGGCGCCGATGGCGACGGTGCTCATGAGGAGCGCTCCCGCCAGTGCGACCAGGGTCCGTTTGAACTGCGACTGCGACGACATTTCCAATCTCCCTTTTTGACCCGCAGTTTGGTGCGGGCCGATGCACATTGCTAATCAAGGAACGTGCCAATCCCGGAAAACTGCGAAAAATCGCTTTCTCTCGTGGTGCGTGGTGGATCTTCCCAACCAAGAGTTGGTGGCGAATCCCAACGGTGAGTTGGGAACATTCACCAGTGCCGGCGCGTCGAACAGCGAAACTCATTCGCAAAGGAGTAAGCGTTATGTTGGGCAAGCTTGCAGGCGCCTGGCTGGGCGGAAAAGTCGCCGGGAAGAACAGCGGCACGAAAGGCGCAATCCTCGGCTACGGGGCCGCAGCTCTTGCAAGGCGAAGCGTGCCTACGCTGGCGGCGCTTGCGCTAGGCGGCTGGGCCTACAGGAAGTGGCGCGATCGCCGCCGCGCCGATCCTTCTTATCCCTCGGATGCCTCGCCTTCCTGAGGCTCGCCGTCGGGTGAATTTTCGAAATAGGGCTCGACCTGGCCGTTGAGCTTGATCGTCATCGGCTGACCAAAACGGTCCCGGCTGCGGCCGGCCGGCACACGGATCCAGCCCTCTGAAATCGAATATTCGATTACGTTGGTCTTTTCCTGGCCATTGAACTTGATGCCGACCCCACGGCCGAGAAGAGTCTCGTCGTAGAACTCGCTCCTCGGATCGAGCGAAAGGCGGTCGGGTGGGCTGTCAGTCTTGTCTGCCATGTGCCGCGGCTACTTGAGCAGGACGGCTCTGGTCAACCAATAGTCCTCCCCGTTCGACAAACGGCGTGGCGGCCATTGTTTTCGCCAGCCACCCTCGCCAGAACTGCGACCGATCCTGGGGGACCTCCTGATGAAAATGCGTTCGATACTGCTTGCCGCGACCTGCCTCTTTGCCGTCGGCGCCAACGCCCAACCAGCACCAACGCCGCCCGCTCCGCCAATTCCCCAACCGGGCGCAGCAGAGCCTATGACGCAGGCCAAGCCGGCCGGCATTCCGGAATCGCCCACCGGTGGAAAGAAAGAGCAAAAGTGGGACGTGAGCGCGCGCCACGGGCCCGGCCACGACGTGCCGATCGACGTCACCCAAGGCACATGGATGAATCTCGACGTGTCGCCCGACGGAAGCGAGATCGCATTCGACCTTCTCGGCGACATTTATGTCATGCCGATCGCCGGCGGCGAAGCGCGGCCACTGGCCCAGGGAATCGCCTGGGAGATGCAGCCTCGTTATTCTCCGAACGGCCGCGAAATCGCATTCACGTCCGATCGCGGCGGCGGCGACAATATCTGGGTAATGAACCGCGACGGATCGAACCCGCGGCAAATCACGAAGGAAACCTTTCGCCTTCTCAACGGCGCCGACTGGACGCCCGACGGCAATTATCTCGTCGCGCGAAAGCACTTCACATCCGCGCGCTCGCTGGGTGCCGGCGAGATGTGGCTGTATCACCGCAGCGGCGTCGGCGGCGGCGTCCAGATGACCAAGGCACGCACGAAGCAGAAGGACACCAACGAGCCCGCCTTTTCGCCCGACGGCAAGTATCTCTATTTCTCGGATGACGCGACGCCGGGAGAGGTCTTCCAGTACAGCAAGGACGTCAACGGCCAGATCTACGTGATCCAGCGCCTCGACCGCGAGACGGGCGAGGTCGCGCCCTACATTACCGGTCCAGGCGGCGCGATCCGCCCGACCCCGTCGCCTGACGGCAAGACACTCGCCTTCATCCGCCGTATCCGCGGCAAGTCGAACCTGATGCTGATGGACATCGCCTCGGGCCGGATCGATCAGCTCACGGACGGTCTCGAGCGTGACATGCAGGAGACCTGGGCGATCCATAACGTCTATCCGGGGATCAGCTGGACTCCGGACGGCAAGTCGATCGTCTATTGGGCCAAGGGCGGGATCCACCGCCTCGACGTCGCCACAAAGGCGGTCAGCGACATTCCTTTCCATGTGGCGACCAGCCGCTTCGTCGAGGACGCGATCCACATCGACAAGCGCATCGGCGAGGACAGCTTCGACGTGAAAATGACGCGTTTCGCGCACGCCAGCCCTGATGGGCGGCGCGTCGTCTACGAAGCTCTCGGGAGCTTATGGATCAAGGACATTGCGAGTTCGGCCGCCCCGCGCAGGCTCACTCGATCCGATGAGCGCGAAGCTTATCCCGTTTGGTCGCGCGACGGCCGGCAGATCGCCTATGTGACGTGGGACGACGACAAGGGTGGGCAGATCAAGGTGGTGGGCGCCGCCGGAGGCAGCGGCCGTGTCGTAACGCCGGAGCCCGGCTATTATCGCGAGCCGGCTTTTTCCCCGGACGGGAAGCTGATTGCCTATCGCAAGGGATCGGACGGATTCCTGGCGACGCCTCTATGGGGGCAGGAGCAGGGGCTCTACGTGCTGACGCTCGCGACCACGAAAGCGAAGCGCGTGTCCAAGTCGGGGGCAATGCCGCAGTTTGGCAAGACGAGCGACCGCATATTCTTCGTCGACCAGGACGGCGACAACCAGGTTTTCAAGTCGGTCGCCGTGACTGGGGCCGATCCTTATACACATCTGAAGGCGACCAACGCCGCCGAATTCGCCCTCTCGCCTGACGAGCAATTCATCGGCTGGACCGAGCGCTACCAGGCCTATGTCATGCCTTTCGCGCGCACCGGCCGGTCGATCGACGTGGCGGCGGAGGGCAAGGCTCTCCCGCAATCGCGGATCAGCAGCGACGCCGGCGACTATCTGCATTGGTCCGGGGACAGCAGCACGCTTTACTGGACGCAGGGCGCCGATCTTTTCGCGCGGCGCTTGAACGTGGCGAGCTTCGATGCCGCGAAGACGGGCGCCGTCCCGCCCGTATCGCATCTCGGCTTTGTGTCGGCGGCACCCCATGCGACGGGAATGCTCGCCCTTACCGGCGCCCGTATCGTCACCATGAACGGCGACCAGGTGATCGAGGACGGGACGATCCTCATCAACGGCAATCGCATTTCGGCCGTCGGCCCGACGGCAGCCGTCACAATGCCTGCGGGCACCCGCACGATCGACGTGCGCGGAAAGACCATCGTGCCGGGGTTCTTCGACGCGCACTGGCACGGCCCGCACGCATCGGACCAAGTCGTCCCCGACCAGAATTGGATCTATCACAATGCGCTCGCTTACGGCGTGACGACCGTCCACGACCCTTCGGCGGACACCCACGAAGTGTTCGCCTCGTCGGAGCTTCAGAAAGCAGGCAAGATCCTTGGTCCACGGGTCTTCTCGACGGGCACGATCCTGTACGGTGCGGAAACGCCGTTCATGGTCGAGGTCGGCTCGCTCGACGACGCTCTGGCCAACCTTCGGCGGCTCAAGGATTCAGGCGCCTGGTCGGTCAAGAGCTACAACCAGCCTCGCCGCGAGCAGCGCCAGATGATCATCGAGGCGGCGCGCCAGCTCGGTCTCGAAGTGGTTCCCGAGGGCGGATCATTGTTCAACATGAACATGAGCCAGATCGTCGACGGCCATACGACCATCGAGCACTCGCTCCCGGTCCAGCATATCTATGACGATGTGGTGCAGCTGTGGCGCGGATCAAAGACTGCGTGGACGCCGACTCTGGTCGTCGCCTACGGCGGCGCATTCGGCGAGTATCACTGGTACCAACATACCAATGCCTGGGCAGAGCCGATCGAGCTGAAATGGACCCCTCGCGGCCTGCTCGATGCGCGCGCACGACGGCCCACGATCGTTCCCGAGGATGAGGATAACCTCGCCAACATTGCGGGTCAGGCCAAGCAGATCAACGACCTCGGCATTCCGGTGTCGATCGGCGCTCACGGCCAGCGCGAGAGCCTCGGCGCCCATTGGGAGATCTGGGGCTTCGCGCTTGGCGGGATGAGCAACATGGCTGCACTGCGCACTGCGACGATCAATCCGGCGCGCGCCCACGGACTCGATCGCGATCTGGGCTCAATCGAAGCCGGCAAGCTGGCTGACCTCGTGGTGTTGGACAAGAATCCCCTGGAGGACATCCATAACACCACGAGCGTCAGCTACACGATGATCAACGGCCAACTGCTCGACTCGAACCTCAATGCGGTCGCAGGCGGAACGCATCGCGAGCGGCCCTTCTGGTTCCAGCAGTCGGCTGGCAGCAGCTATTCCCAAGGGACCACAGTCGGCGTGCCGCAAGAAGACTAGGGAGTCTTCAGGACGATCTGCTTGACGGCCTTCTTGCCGGGAGTGACGACGAACACCGTGCCATAATCCTGTTCGGTAAGTGGCACGGCTGTTCCCCCAAAGCGGGTGACGATGTCTGGAACGGTGTTGCTGTGGCCGACGATCAGCACGCGGCCTTTGAGCTTGGTGACTATCTTCACCAATTCGTCGGGCTTGCTCGGATCATAGTTCGTGATCGTGATCTTGAGCTTTTTGGCGAGCGGCTCGCCGGTCTGCATGGCGCGCCTGGTCGGCGTTGCGAAGATCGCCTTGATGCCGCTCGTTGCAAGTCGCGCTGCCAGGAGCTGCGCATTCGTCGTGCCCTCGGCCGAGAGCGGCGGG